>Ga0209308_10000006_pt1 | contig 270832 bp, 244 predicted proteins | sample COGITO_mtgs_1204_3_FD_184806 | JGI IMG/M metagenome (GOLD analysis project Ga0209308, IMG submission 184806) | Pelagic marine microbial communities from North Sea - COGITO_mtgs_120405 (SPAdes) (version 2) | ecosystem: Environmental > Aquatic > Marine > Epipelagic ... | reverse complement strand
GGGCGCCTTTTTGACGGCAGCTTTTTTAGCGGGCGCCTTTTTGACGGCAGCTTTTTTAGCGGGCGCCTTTTTGACGGCAGCTTTTTTAGCGGGCGCCTTTTTGACGACAGCTTTTTTAGCGGGCGCCTTTTTGACGGCAGCTTTTTTAGCGGGCGCTTTTTTCTTGGCACCCGATGGTGTTGGTAGTGTCTTTTTTGTGGGCATAGCGTTTTCCCTAATATCCGTGAGCCTCAGAGATACAATGGTCGTTACAGCTAACCTGTGCGGTCATTTTCGGGCGATGGACGCTACCAGATAATGACGCAGTTAACCAGTATTCTTTTTGTTTTTAGATTCCAGTCATCCTAGTCCGAGTCAACTTGCTACACTAACGCCCGATAGAGGAGGCATTATGCAGCTACCACCGCTTCAGCGAGGGACACTCATCAAGCGCTACAAACGCTTTTTAGCCGATGTAATGATGCCCGATGGAAGTCAAATAACGGCACACTGCCCTAATACCGGTGCGATGACAGGCTGTGTAGAGCCTGGCTGGGATGTTTGGCTGTCGCACAGTGATAATCCTAAACGTAAGCTAGCGTGGACGCTTGAGTTGATAGCATCCCCTAGTGGACTTATTTGTGTGCATTCGGTGCGCGCGAACCCCGTGGTGGGTGAGGCATTGCGGTCAGGGCTTATTCCCTCATTAGCGAACATCATTCCTATACAAGCAGAGGTACGTTACGGCGATAACTCTCGGGCCGATTTCAAGTTGGGTGATGGAACTAGTGCAACCTTCGTAGAGGTGAAGGCGGTGACGTTATACGAAGATAACGGTTGGGGTTTATTTCCCGACACAATCAGCGAGCGCGCGCGCCGGCACGTCCAGGAGCTCGCCAAGGTGGTATGCCAAGGTCAGCGCGGCGTTATGGTATTTTGTGCCCTGCACGCAGGCATTGACCGCGTGGCGCCAGCGCATCGCATCGATCCTGAGTACTCGAGGGCACTGGTCGAAGCTAGCCGTGTTGGCGTAGAAATTTATGCGTTGGGTACTGAGATAAGTACCGGACATATCAGGGCCCATACGCCCATCCCATTTGAGCACAGCAGGTCGTGATGCTTGACGAACAAACGCGACGAGCGTGTGGGCTGACCGCCCTCGGTTTGCAAGCCTGTGGTGCTGACGGCCTATTGATGCCCGAGACTGGCAAGGCACTTGGGAAGCTCAAGCGTCGCGCGCAGCGCCAGGGCTTTGACATGCGGGTGGCGTCCAGTTTTCGTGATTATCATCATCAACTGCGGATTTTCAATGCCAAGGCACGTGGACAACGCCCAGTGACGGATGACCATGACCGCCTCGTTGATCCCAGTGCGCTATCGCCACAGGATTATTTGCTGGCCATTTTGCGCTTTTCAGCACTTCCCGGAACCTCACGGCATCATTGGGGCACCGATATTGATGTTTGGAATGCTGCGGCTGTAGCCGCGGATTACTCGCTGCAACTCAGCATGGCTGAGTATGCCCCTAGTGGTCCGTTTGGTGAATTTTCGTCCTGGTTGAGGGCAAGGGTTGATGCTGATGATGCTGAGGGATTCTATTTACCCTATGCGACAGATACCGGTGGTGTCGCTCCCGAGCCTTGGCATTTGAGTTACCGAGCGGACGCCGCCGGATTGGCTGAGCGGCAAACGAGGGAGGTGCTTGAGCCGCTCTGGTCTGGCTCATTCGTTCAGTCAGTTGAGCCGCCAGTCACCGAGCCCTTGGCGTTGTTGACGATTGTTAGACCCCAAATTGATGCTTTGTTAATGCGTTACGTGGTGTCATAAGCATCATGTCACGTGGGCAAGCCGGTCACTCGTATGATCGTATCCGGAGGAACGCCGATACTCAGCACGATCTTGCGGGTATCTAGTAGTCGAAACCGTCGCTTAACTTGCGAGGAACGGACAGGTTCTTTAGGGACGTATAGACAGGTAAGCCGCGGCTATAGTGGGGATAAGCTTCACCGCGAATCAGCGGCTCGAAGTAGCGTCGTGCCGTTGGGGTAATGCCAAAGCCATCGCGACTAATAAAGCTTTTGGGCAGTCTCTTTTCCCGATTAGCCACCTTAGCCAGTGGTGCCTCCCCCACGGTCCAGCGGTAGCGCTCACCTTTGGCCCTTACGATGCAGGGCATCAAGGCATTTTTACCCGCGACGGCCATCTCTACTGCGGCCTTGCCGACCGCATAAGCTTGAGTGACATCGGTCTGACTGGCTATATGCCGCGCTGCGCGTTGCAAATAGTCGGCGACAGCCCAGTGGTATTTGTAGCCCAGGTGTCCATGGATCAAATGCGCCAGCATGGGTGCGACGCCACCCAGCTGGGCATGACCGAAAGCATCTCGGATGCCACTATCGCTCAGGAAGCGACCATCGGCAGTTTGAGTGCCCTCGGACGCGACAATGACACAATAGCCCTGCGCGTCAACGGTGTTTTTTACTTTGGCCAGAAACCTCGCTTCATCAAATGCGACTTCGGGAAATAAAATAATGTGCGGCGCGTCGCCGGCTTTATCGGCAGCCAACCCTGCAGATCCGGCAATCCAGCCCGCATGGCGCCCCATGACTTCAAGGATAAAGACTTTAGTGGACGTCTCGCACATCGATTTGACATCCAGGGCGGCTTCTTTCGTCGACACAGCAATGTATTTAGCCACTGAGCCAAATCCCGGGCAGCTATCGGTAAACGCTAGATCATTGTCAATGGTTTTAGGAATGTGAATGGCTTGCAGAGGGTAATCGAGCAGCTCGGATAATTGCGACACTTTCAGGCAGGTGTCCGCCGAATCCCCGCCGCCATTATAGAAAAAATAGCGAATATTATGCGCCTTGAAGACATCGATAAGTCGCTGGTATTCGGCTCGATTCTCTTCCAAGTTGCGCAACTTATAGCGGCAGGAACCAAAAGCACCCGCCGGGGTGGTCATCAGACCTCGAATGGCCTTTTTACTCTCTTTGCTGGTGTCAATTAAGTCCTCCCGCAGTGCCCCAATAATGCCATTGCGCCCAGCAAACACCTTATTGATCTGTTGTTTGTATGTGGCGGCCGTTTCTATAACCCCACAGGCAGAGGCGTTGATAACCGGTGTAACGCCGCCCGACTGGGCGTAGAAGGCATTCGCTTTTGGCATGAAATAGGTCGTCAGATTAGTGGCAGGGCTTTGCATACGGTAGACTGAGCGCGTGAGTAAAGCAAATCTGGACGTTAGCTGGCGTCGACAATAAGAGGTGTGGCTCGTGGCTACGCACATTCACATTTTGGGTATCTGTGGCACGTTTATGGGTGGTCTAGCGCAGCTGGCCCAGGCACAAGGCTACCGGGTGACCGGTTCAGACAGTCATGTTTACCCACCGATGAGTACTCAGCTGAAGAGGGCGGGCATTCAAGTGTACGAGGGTTATGACTGCGAACAGCTTGATCCGGCCCCTGACCTCGTGGTCGTCGGCAACGCCTTGAGTCGCGGCAACCCCGCGGTTGAGGCGGTGCTAGATCGCGGGATTCCCTATGTGTCAGGGCCCCAATGGTTAGGTGAGCAATTGTTAGCCGATAAGTGGGTGTTAGCGGTTTCTGGAACCCATGGCAAAACGACCACTACGAGCATATTGGCTTGGTTACTCGACTATGCTGGCATGAAGCCGGGTTTCCTCGTGGGCGGTGTGCCAGAGAATTTTGGTCTTTCCGCACGCCTTGGGGAGTCGGATTTTTTTGTTATTGAAGCCGACGAATACGATACGGCGTTCTTTGATAAGCGCTCTAAGTTTGTTCATTACCGCCCACGAACGGTGGTATTGGGTAATCTTGAATTTGATCATGGGGATATTTTCCCAGACCTTGCCGCCATTGAGCGCCAGTTTCATCATTTAGTTCGATGCGTGCCCGGCAACGGGCAGGTGATTAGACCCACCCTGAGTGAAGCCTTTGACCGTGTATTGGCGCTAGGCGTATGGACGCCTGTGGTGACTTTTGACTCGGTAAGTGACGAGTCTGATTGGCAGTTTAAGACCCTCACGCCAGCGGGAGAGTCGTTTCAATTACGTAGCCCCAGCGGTGACAGGTGTACGGTCAGCTGGGGTATGTTGGGCGCCCACAATGTGGCCAATGCGTGTGCAGCCGCGGCAGCGGCTCATCACGTGGGGGTGCCCCTCGCTGTTATTGGCGAGGGTTTGGCAACATTTTCTGGCGTTAAGCGACGCTTAGAGTTGCGGGGCAAGCCTAACGGTGTCGCGGTCTACGATGATTTCGCGCACCATCCCACGGCTATTGCCTGCACGCTAGAGACGCTGTCGCTGCGCGGGGATGAGGGTCGACTCATTGCTGTTATTGAGCTGCGCTCTAATTCGATGCGGGCCGGGTTTCATGCCCATGAGTTACCGGACGCCATACGTCATGCGGACCAGGTATTTTGGTACCAGTCACCCGGTCTAGATGACACCCTTGAGCGTATACTCGATGCCAGCACCACTGCGTCGGAAATGGTAGCGGACATCCACGTGCTTACCGAAAAAGTGGCGACCGCAGCGACGCCCGGTGATGCAGTAGTCATTATGAGTAACGGCGGCTTCAGCGGCTTCCACGAGTTGTTGCTGACTAGGTTGGCAGCATCAACGCCCCCGACAGGTAGAGGGTAGTAAGTATGAATCGCTTTTTTCGTCATGTTGTCCTAGCACGCCCGCTGTCTGCAGTGGCAGCTGTCTTGCTCTTGGTCTGTTTGGCCTTGAGTCAGGTGAGTCAGTTGCGGTTAGACGCCTCTTCAGACGCCTTACTTCTTCAGGGCGATCCAGACTTAGCCTTTTACAGAGAGGTGAGCAGTCATTACGAAACCAATGAATTTCTCATTCTCACCTGGCAGCCTGATGGGCCGCTATTGTCCGAGGATTCGCTAGCACCACTGGCCGCTATGGTGGAGGAACTGCGCGCACTGCCCGGCGTACGATCGGTCACCAGTCTGTTAGATGTGCCGCTTTTACAGAGTCCGCCGTTATCGCTGACGGCTATTGCGCGTGCCGAGGCGCTACCCACGCTCCGGGATCCATCGGTTGATCGGGTCCTCGCCTTGCAGGAACTGACCCAAAGCCCTATTTATAAAAACTTGCTGACCGGCGAGGCGGGTGACCTAACGGCAATTCAGGTGGTACTGCAGCGCAACGTTGAGCTCGAAGGCCTGCTGTCCGAACGAGAGACGTTGCGTGCGCAATCCAAAGAGGCCCCAGTGCCGATTGACGGTGAGCGTTTGGATGAGGTGGAGGCGCGTTATGACGACGTGCTCGCGGCGGAGACTGAACTGCGTCGACAACTCGTCGCTGAAGTGCGCCTGATTGCAGATCGCTTCCAGCCTTACGCCCAAATATTTGTCGGCGGTGTACCGATGATAGCCGCCGATATGCTGGCCTTTGTTGAGTCGGATTTAGTCACCTTTGGTCTCGCAATCATCGGTATTATGATCGTCGTGCTGGGTACTATTTTCCGGGATTGGCGCTGGGTAATGGCGCCGGTCTGCAACTGCGCTGCCACGGCGATTATTATGCTCGGGTTATTGGCCTTTTTGGATTGGCGGATGACCGTAATCTCATCTAACTTTGTTGCCGTACTGTTAATTGTCACCCTGTCTCTGTCGGTACACCTTGTGGTTCGTTATCGGGAGCTGGAGCACTCGGAGCCTGATATCAGCACTATCGACCGTGCGGGAGCCGCTGCAACGCTCATGCTGGTGCCGTGTCTGTATACCGCGGCTACAACAATTGTGGCCTTTGCATCACTTATGGTGGCTGGGATTCAGCCGGTGATCGACTTTGGCATGATGATGACAGTGGGTATTTTGGTCGGTTTCCTGTGTACCTTTGTCTTGGTTCCTGCACTCATGGCGCTGATGCCCGAGCCTGGGCGCGCTAGACGATTAGCGCCGGATCCGGCATTCACCCGCTATCTTGCCGTCTACGTACAGCGCTTTGGATCGATCGTGTTGTGGGTAGCTGCGGGCCTTGCCCTCGCCGCGATCATAGGTATTGGTCGATTGCAGGTCGAAAATAGATTTATCGATTACTTCAAACCCAGCACCGAAATTTACCAGGGTATGGAGCTTCTTGATGCTCGCCTTGGGGGCACAATCCCTCTCGATATTATTCTCTACCCGCCCACCGCTTCGGCGGAGGAGAGCAATCAACCGGAGCCAACTCCTTCCATTAGCGAGGCTAGTGCCAGTGATGTCTCAGGAGCCGACCCCGTTGTAGAGGAAGGATTTGGCGACGATCCATTTGCTGACGATAGTTTCGGTGATGACCCCTTTGCGACGGATGTTTTTAGTGGCGCTGACGATAGTGAGCCGAGCTATTGGTTTACCGTGCAGGGGCGTGAGCTCCTTGATCGCGCGCATGCCATCATTGATGCTCGTCCAGAAACAGGAAAAGTGCTGTCACTATCGACGGCCTTTGAGGTAATGGATGGCTTATACGGTGCGCCCCTTGGTGCCATTGAAATGGCGTTGGTGCAAAACAGTATGCCGAAGGATGTTAATGACACCTTGGTGTTGCCGTATTTTTCCGTTGACCACGACGAGGCCAGAATCTCCGTGCGTGCGATGGAAACCAGTAAAAGTTTGCGTCGGGATCAATTTCTGAAAGAGTTGCGTAGGACCTTACTGGACGAACTTGACTTGGCCCCTGAGCAAATTCGCTTCACGTCCCTGTTAGTGCTGTACAACAACGTGTTGCAGAGCCTGTTCTCTTCGCAAATTTTAACCCTTGGCGCGGTATTTTTAGCCATTGGCGTGATGTTTTGGGTATTGTTTCGCTCCTTATCACTGGCATTACTGGCCCTTGCTCCCAATATCCTCGCCGCTGCGCTGGTGCTAGGTACCATGGGTTTGGCCGGGATACCCTTGGATATTATGACGATTACGATCGCGGCGATTGTGGTGGGCATTGGGGTGGACGATTGCATTCACTACATCCACCGCTTTCGAGTGGAGTTTAAAAAAGACCGTGATTATGAGGCGGCCATGTACCGTAGTCATGCCAGCATTGGTCGCGCGATGTACTACACCACCGTGACGGTGGTCATTGGCTTCTCCCTATTAACGCTGTCAAATTTCACGCCCAGCTTGTACTTTGGTGCTTTGACCGTCATGGCGATGGCCGCCGCAGTGGCCGGCGCTTTACTGCTTCTACCGAAATTATTGTTGGTGTTCCGACCACTGGGGCCGAGTGCTGGGTTGACCAATGGACTGTCGTGACGGTTGTGGTGCGTGTTGCATTGCACCGTCTATCACGGAAGGGTTTTGGGGCATGCCTCAGGGTAAACCGGCCGGTTTACCCTGCGTCCACTTAACGGAGAGCTATACCTGTGCCATCTTTGGCGACAGCCGTCGACCGACAGTGTGCGCGACCTTTAGGCCTGAGATCGCGTTTTGTGGGGTCAGCCGCGATGACGCGCTGCAACGTATTCAACAACTAGACCTTATCAGCCACCCGGAGTATCGCGATGACTGACATCCCCTTATTTCCTCTGTCCACCACACTGATGCCCCATGGCCTCATGCCCCTGCAAATTTTTGAGCAGCGTTACTTGGATTTAGTATCCCATTGCATGAAGACTGGCACCGGATTTGGGGTTGTGTGGATGCGTCGCGGAGTTGAAGTGGCGGGGGAAGGTATCACTACGCCTGACTTGGGAGACTACGGTACCTATGGACGTATTGTCGATTTTGATCAACTACCCAATGGGCTTTTAGGTATTACTTTGCACGGTGGCGAGCGTTTCGACATTGTTGATGTCTGGCGTGAAAATGATGGTTTGATCCGTGCTCAGGTAGAGATGGGTGAGCCCTTTGGCATTGAGCCGATGCTTGACCATTGGCATTCGCTCACTCGGGTCCTTAAAAGCTTACAAGGGCATCCTCACGTACAGCGGATGAATCTTAATATTGATTACAACGATGCCTGGCAGGTGGCATTTACGCTGGTGCAGCTGCTACCCTTTGAAGAGTCGGTTAAGTACGAGTTGCTCGGTGTGGCCTCGGTGGATGTCTTGGTACGCGAGCTCGATATTTTACTGAATCAGATTAGCGGGGAGGACTGACGGCTGGCTTTTAGCGGGGGTTGTGCAAGATTGACCTCCCCGAGATCAGCGACAGGCGATACGTCATAGGAGAACCAAATGTACGATCTACTTATCCATGGTGGCACCATTGTTGACGGCAGTGGTGGTGAGACTTACTGCGCGGATGTGGCGGTCAACGGCGACCGTATCGTCGCTATTGGCCAAGATTTAGGAGCGGCGAAGGAACGCCTCGATGCTTCAGGCTGCTACGTCACGCCCGGCTTCGTTGATATTCATACCCACTACGACGGACAAGCTACCTGGGATCAAGAGATGGCGCCCTCGTCTTGGCATGGCGTGACAACGGTGGTGATGGGTAACTGTGGTGTGGGTTTTGCACCCGCAGCACCCGATCGCCATGAGTGGTTGATTGGACTGATGGAAGGGGTTGAGGACATCCCCGGTTCAGCGTTATCAGAGGGAATGTCCTGGAACTGGGAGTCGTTTCCCGAATATCTCGATGCCCTAGAGGGATTGGCTCGCAGCGTAGATGTCGCTACCCAGGTGCCCCATGGCGCTGTGCGTGCTTACGTCATGGGGGACCGAGGCGCCGCTAATGAAGCGCCAACAGATACCGACATTGCTCGCATGTCGGCTATTGTTGAGGAAGGTTTGCGCGCGGGTGCACTGGGTTTTTCGACCTCGCGCACCGCGCTGCATAAATCCATCGACGGGGAGTTAGTCCCGGGAACAACGGCGACCAAGGACGAATTAATCGGTATTGGTCGAGCCATGGGTCGAGTCGGTTATGGCGTTTTTGAGATGGCCAGTGACCTTGAGCGCGAGTGGAAGGAATTCGAGTGGATGGGTGAGCTGAGTCGGGAAACTGGCATGCCCGTCAGTTTTACTGCCCTGCAGTCGCCCCTAAAGGCGTTACCTTTTGATGAACAGTTGGCCAGTATGCGCGCAGAGAATGCCAAGGGCGCCAACATCATCGCGCAGATTGCCATGCGGGGTACGGGGTTACTGCTTAACTGGCAGGCAAGTTTCAACCCTTTTTTCAATAAACCTAGCTGGCAAGCTATCAAAGATGAGCCCTGGTCGCAGCAATATAGCCGGTTAAAAGACCCTGACTTCAAAGCGCAATTATTAGCGGAGGATAATCTACCAATGGCGGGTGATCTGCAGCTGCTCGCCGACCTGTTAGCGACCGCTTTCACCATGCAATACGAAATGGGTGAGGGCTTTGATTACGAGCCGACACACGAACAATCCATTGCCGCCAAAGCAGCGGCATTGGGGATGGATCCTGCTGAGTATGCCTATGATGTCATGATGCGGGCTGACGGGTCAGCGTTTATCTACTTTCCGATTCTCAACTATACTGACGGCAATCTTGATTTTTTGGCGCCTGTACTAGCCAGCGATGATTGCGTGAACTCTTTATCTGATGGCGGTGCCCACTGCGGTACCATTTGTGATGCAGCGGCCACCACTTTCATGCTCGAGCATTGGGTTCGCGACCGTAGAAATGGGCGCCTATCCTTAGAAAACGCCATCAAACGCCAATGCCATGATACCGCTTCATTGTATGGGCTTAACGATCGCGGCTTGATTGCCACTGACTATTTGGCAGATATAAATATCATTGACCTCCCTGCCATCAAGCTGAATAAGCCGTGGGTTGCCCGGGATCTACCCGCGGGTGGGAAGCGGCTGTTACAAACAGCCGAGGGTTATCGTGCGACCGTGAAGTCGGGTGTGGTGACGTTTAAAAACGGTCAATTTCAGCGCGCGACTCCGGGTGGGGTTATTCGGGGTCCGCGTCCGGCTCCGGCCACTGCCAGCCACCCAGTGCCTGCCAATGGTTGACAATGGTGCAAAATAGCTCGGCGGTTTTCTCGCAGTCATAGATCGCTGAGTGGGCTTCGGCGTTGCTAAAATCGATGCCGGCTCGCTTACAAGCTTGCGCTAGAACGGTCTGACCGTAAGCGAGGCCCGCCAGTGTGGCGGTGTCAAAAAATGAAAAAGGGTGGAAGGGATTGCGCTTTATGTCGCAGCGGGTAGCGGCGGCATTCATAAATCCGGCGTCGAAATGTGCGTTGTGTGCCACCATGACCGCACGAGTGCAGCCAGTATCGCGAATCTCTTTGCGGACGCGACTGAAAATATCGCCCAGTGCTATGGCTTCAGGGACAGCGTCTCTGAGGGGGTTATCCGGGTCAATACCGGTAAATTCTAGGGCAGAGGGCTCAAGGTTGGCGCCTTCGAAAGGGTCGACGTTAAAACTAAGCGTTTTACCGAGGGTTAACGTACCGTCACCGGTCATGACAAGGAGGGTCGCGGCAACTTCGAGCAGGGCGTCGGTGTCGGCGTTGAAGCCGCCTGTCTCGAGGTCGACCACAACAGGTAGAAAGCCGCGAAATCGCTGGCAGATCAAGCTGTCATCGTTGCCACTCATATGCGAATCCGCCAGCGTAACGTCTCGCCGGCTCGTAGCGGCGTTAGAGATTCATCACCCAGCGTTAAGCTATCGACCACCCGGTGGGGCTCGCGTTCCAGGGTGATCGTGTCGGTATTGCGGGCGAGGCGATAAAAATCCGGTCCAAAGTGGCTGGCAAATCCCTCCAGTTTATCGAGCGCCCCCTCGTCCTCAAAGACCTCGGCGTACATTTCTAATGCGGCATGTGCGGTGTAACAACCCGCACAGCCGCAGGGCGACTCTTTTTCACTGCGCGCGTGGGGAGCAGAATCAGTGCCCAAGAAAAAGCGCGGATTCCCCGAGGTGGCCGCTTGCCGTAATGCTACTTGATGGGTATTGCGTTTGAGGATGGGTAGACAGAAATAGTGCGGTCGAACACCACCCACTAGCATATCGTTGCGGTTATAGAGCAGGTGGTGGGCTGTAATGGTGGCCGCCACACCATCTCTGGCGTTGGTCACAAAATCGACGGCGTCGGCGGTGGTGATATGTTCAAAGACTACGCGAAGATGGGGGAAGTGTTGAACCAGCGCCGCTAAATGCTGCTCGATGAATAGTCGCTCCCGATCAAAAATATCCACATCATGGTGGGTCACCTCGCCGTGTATCAGTAGCGGCACGTCATGTTTCTCCATGGCCTCAAGGGTGGGATACAGTGCCTTGAGGTCATTGACCCCCGCAGCGGAGTTGGTCGTTGCGCCAGCCGGATAGAGCTTGACGCCGTAAACATGGTTTGATTGGGCAGCGCGCGCTATTTCCTCGCTGCAGGTTTCGTCAGTTAAATACAATGTCATCAGTGGATCAAAATCGCGATGGTTAGCCGTTAATGCGCCCAGCAATCGCTCCCGATAATCATGGGCCTCGGCAACCGTTCTCACCGGCGGTACCAAGTTGGGCATAACAACCGCGCGCCGTGCCCAGCGAGCGGCATCATTAACAGTGCGCGATAATGCGGCCCCGTCCCGAAAGTGGATATGCCAATCATCCGGACGAGTAATAGTGAGGGTGCTCATGGTGTCATTTCCTCATGTGAATCTACAGTCTAACAGGGCGGCGCTGGGCAACGTTGTTCTGCACGGGTAAACTTAGCCCTTTCTGGCACATTTTTCTCAACTTTACGGATTTTTCAGCTATGTCATCAATGAAAAAAGTGGTGCTTGCCTATTCTGGCGGCCTTGATACCTCGGTGATTGTCCGCTGGTTACAAGACACCTATCACTCAGAGGTGGTTACTTTTACGGCCGATATTGGTCAGGGTGAGGAGGTTGAACCGGCCCGGGCCAAGGCTGAGGCTTTAGGGGTGAAGGAGATTTATATTGACGATTTACGTGAAGAGTTCGTCAGAGACTTCGTGTTTCCTATGTTTCGAGGCAATACCGTCTATGAAGGGGAGTACTTACTGGGGACATCTATAGCCCGCCCACTGATTGTGAAGCGGCTAATAGAGATTGCTAATGAGACTGGCGCCGATGCGATATCTCATGGGGCGACGGGTAAGGGTAATGATCAGATTCGCTTTGAGTTGGGTGCTTATGCATTGAAACCGGGGATTCAGGTCATAGCGCCATGGCGCGAGTGGGATCTCAATTCTAGAGAGGCGCTTATGGCGTATTGCAAAGCGCGTGACATCCCCGTCGATTTCGCTAACGCCAAGAAAAAATCCCCCTATTCCATGGATGCCAATTTGCTGCATATCTCCTATGAGGGGGATATCCTTGAAAACCCTTGGACCGAAGCTGAGGAGGATATGTGGCGTTGGAGTGTGAGTCCCGAGGCGGCTCCAAACCAAGCAGAGGAGTTAATATTGACCTATCAGCGTGGCGATATTGTCGCGATTGACGGTGAGCCTATGAGCCCGGCTACCGTGCTCGAAACGCTCAATAAACGCGCGGGTGCCAACGGTATTGGCCGCGCCGACTTGGTGGAAAACCGTTACGTGGGCATGAAGTCTCGTGGCTGTTATGAAACCCCAGGAGGTACCGTCATGTTGCGCGCCCACCGTGCGATTGAATCACTGACCTTGGATCGAGAGGCGGCCCATTTAAAAGACGAGCTCATGCCACGCTATGCGAAGCTTATTTACAATGGCTATTGGTGGTCCCCTGAGCGGCGTATGTTGCAGGCGGCGATTGATGATACCCAGCAGTATGTGAATGGCGATGTTCGTGTCAAACTGTACAAAGGCAACGTTATAGTCTCGGGTCGTCGCTCGTGTGACTCGCTATTTGATGAGACTGTAGCTACCTTTGAAGAAGATGAGGGTGCGTATAATCAGAAAGATGCGGAAGGCTTTATTAAGCTCAACGCCTTGCGCTTACGGATCGCCGCGGGTAAAGGGCGTGATCAACAGTAGTCGCCAACGAAGCTACTAGGGGAGTCAGAATGAACGCGTTTAATGACCAAGCTCAGAGCCAGGATGCTGCTGTTGAGCTGTTTGATGTCATCATTATCGGAGCCGGTTTGTCCGGGGTGGGTGCCGCGGTCCGCTTACAGCGTGACTGCCCGGATCACAGCGTTGTTGTGCTTGAGCGGCGCGAGGCCATTGGCGGCACCTGGGATTTGTTTCGTTATCCGGGTATCCGTTCTGACAGCGATATGCACACCCTCGGCTATGACTTCAAGCCGTGGATAGCCGAGAAATCTATCGCGGACGGTGATTCTATAAGAGACTACGTCAATCAAACCGCAGATCAGTATGGCGTGCGCGAGCATATTCGTTTTCAGCACAACCTTGTGGCTGCCAACTGGTGCAGTGAGCAATCGCAATGGCATCTGAGTGTTGAGACTGGGCCGAACAGCTTGCGTCAGTATCGCTGCAGTGTGTTATTGATGTGCTCAGGCTATTACAGCTACGATCAGGCGTATGAGCCAGATTTTCCCGGCAAATCCGATTTTCAAGGCCAGTGGATACAGCCTCAGTTCTGGCCACAGGCGCTGGATTTTAAAGACAAGCGGGTGGTAGTGATAGGCTCGGGGGCAACCGCAATGACATTGGTGCCCAATATGGCCCGCACGGCGGCCCAGGTGACTATGCTCCAGCGCTCGCCCACCTATGTGATCTCATCGCCATCGGTGGATCGATTTGCCAATTGGCTGCGCGATAAGCTGCCCAAACAATTTGCCTATGATCTCACCCGCTGGCGCAACACCCTATGGCAGCAGTGGATGTATCAATTGTCGCGGGTCGCGCCCGGCGTGCTCAAGGGCATGTTATTGGGCAAGGTGCGTAAAGAGATTGGCCAGTTTGTCGACGTAGATAAGCACTTTACCCCTCGCTACAACCCATGGGATCAGCGCCTCTGCTTGGTACCCGATGATGATTTGTTTACTGCTATAAAATCCGGTAAGGCCCAGGTAGTCACCGACCACATCGAACGCATTACCGCCACCGGTATCGAGCTCCAGTCGGGATCCTCATTAGAGGCGGATATCATTGTTTCGGCGACCGGATTGGAGTTGGTGATATTGGGTGGGGCGGCCTTCAGTGTTGATGGGGAGGAAGTCGATTTCGCCAAGGAATGGAGCTACAAGGGGATGATGTGTTCAAACATACCCAATATGATCCAGACATTTGGTTATGTAAATGCGTCTTGGACGCTGCGGGCCGATTTGATTGCAGGCTGGGTGTGTCGCCTCCTTCAGCATATGACCGCCCATGGTTACACCAGTGCGACGCCGCGCTGCCCTGCGCCCCTTGCGCAAAGTATGCCAAAACGCTTATGGATAGAAGGCTTTCCGGCGGGGTATATGCAAAGAGCGTTACCCCACTTCCCGAAGCAAGGTGATCGTGAGCCTTGGATCAACCCTCAAAATTACCGCAAAGATCGCAAATTGTTCCGAGACGCTCCTATCGAAGATGGAGCACTGATTTTTGAATCGATAGCCGTGCAAGGTGACACCCAGGACGCGAGTCATGGTGAGGGTCAGGTGGCTTGAGCAATGAATTCTGATTCTTGGCTAGGTGATTCCGATAGCGGTGATTTGCAGGAGACTGCGATTGGTTGTCCCTATTGCGGAGAAAGTATTACCGTGTTGCTCAATCCAGAGGACGTTGATCTCGGTTACGTTGAGGATTGTCAGGTCTGTTGTCGCCCTATCGAAATGTCGGTCAGTGAAGGAGCCTTAGGCGACTTGCTGGTGCAGGTACGGACTGATTCTGAGTAGCTATTGTAATCTATAAAATCGATTGATTATTGTTTTATTTTTCAATTTATAGTTCGTTGGTGTTTTGCTATCGTGCGCGCGGTTCCTAAACCCACGCAACGAGGTAAGAAAATGACAGCGACGCAAGTACCGAATGTAAGTTTTAAAACCCGGGTAAGAGATGAATCAGTAGAGGGTGCTAACCCTTACCGCTGGGAGGATATCACCACCGCCGAGGTGTTTGCGGGTAAGAAAGTGGTGGTCTTTTCAGTGCCTGGGGCTTTCACACCCACATGCTCCTCAAATCACCTGCCACGCTACGATGAACTCTACGACGCGTTTAAGGCGCAAGGTGTCGACACGATCATTTGTATTTCAGTGAATGATGCCTTTGTTATGTTCAAGTGGGGCAAAGAGCAGGGCAATAACCATGTTTTTCTATTACCCGACGGCAATGGCGAGTTCACACGCAAGATGGGTATGTTAGTTGAGAAATCGAATCTGGGATTTGGTATGCGTTCCTGGCGCTATTCCATGCTGGTCAATGACGGCAATATTGAAAAAGTATTTGCCGAAGCAGGGTTTGCGGATAACTGCTCGACGGACCCTTTTGAGGTGTCGGATGCGGATACCATGCTGGCTTATTTACGGGGTAGCAACGCGGAAGAGACCGCGGTGTCTGAGCCGCGCAAGGCCTTTGAAGGCTAAGCGCAGCGCTGTCACGGCACCCCTTGTAAAGCCGCATGATGCTGCGGCTTTTTTTTAGTGTCTGCCCTAATGTCACAGCGCTCAAGTTGAGGTGTTAACACGGTGGGTACTGAGATGAGGTGAACGTAGTCAATGAAAATCCCGTGACTGCACGTTCAGTTGCTGTAAGGCATCACTGTGATCCTCAAGGGCTCCGGCGATGATATGGGTCACGCCATCGCGGCTTTCCACGGTACCTTTAACGACCAGTAGTCGGGCGGTCATTAAGGCCTGTCTGCAGCGATTTTGTACGCTGGGCCAAACCACCACATTATGATTACCTGTTTCGTCCTCAAGGGTCAGAAAAACGACTCCAGAAGCTGTGCCGGGTCGTTGACGGCAGGTGACAAGTCCGGCAATACGGACAAAGCGGTGATGACCAAGGGTAGCGACGTCACGCTGTAATTGGCAGCGATTAAAGGGCGTTCGATCGCGCAATAGCGCAAGGGGATGTTCACGCAGGCTTAACCCGGTGGTTTGATAGTCGGCAAGGACGTTATCGGCAATGGACGGTGGTATCAGCTCAACGCCGTCGTTTAAATCATTGGCCTGATTGTACTGGGTCTGATTAAGTAGTGCTGTAGGCTGTTCCATTGCCATGATTTGCCAATGTGTTTGGTAGCGATTGCCACTGAGGCTCGCCAATGCATCTGCAGCGCCCAGGGCCTCCATATCGCCACGTGCAAGTTGTGCACGATCTCGTAGCTCTCTAACACGCGTAAAGGGTCGTTGCTGGCGTGCTTGGCTAATACGTTGTATGCCCGCTTCAGTCAGGCCTTTGATGATACGTAAACCTAAGCGAATCGGTGGCTGTCCTTGATCCGGCATGGGGAGTAGCAGGTGATCATACTGACTGTGATTAATATCTGGCGGCAGCACGATGATGCCATGGCGTTGAGCATCTTGTATCAGCTGAGAAGGCGTATAAAACCCCATAGGTTGGCTGTTGAGCAGGCCCGTATAAAACGCCGCTGGGTGATGGCACTTAAGCCACGCCGACACATAAGCGAGCAGTGCGAAGCTTGCCGAGTGTGACTCGGGAAAGCCATAGCCACCAAAGCCCTTGATTTGCTCAAAGAGTCGTTCGGCGAATGATGGACTGTAACCATTAGCTAGCATGCCGTCTTTTAGCTTCTTTTCAAAACTGAGGAGTTTGCTATCGCGGCCCCAATTGGTAATGGCTCGACGTAGTGAGTCAGCCTCGCCACCCGTGAAGCTCGCGGCCACCATGGCGAGTCGAATGACTTGTTCTTGGAAAATGGGTACACCCAATGTGCGCTCTAAAACTGAACGAATGGCGTCATTGGGGTAATTAACGGCTTCTTGGCCATGCTTACGGCGTAGATAGGGATGTACCATATCGCCTTGAATTGGACCGGGTCGAACAATGGCTATTTCGATAACTAAATCATAAAAGCGTGCTGGCTTAAGCCGTGGCAGCATCGACATTTGTGCGCGAGATTCGATTTGAAAGACCCCCAGAGAATCTGCACGCTGTAGCATTTGATAGGTGGCTCGGTCCTCTCTTGGAATGCACTGCACCGAGCGTATTTTAGGATGGTCACGGTGCACCAATGCGAGTGTTTTACGAATCGCAGACAGCATGCCTAGCGCTAAAATATCGACTTTTAACAACCCTAATGATTCGATGTCATTTTTATCCCACTGAATAACTGTTCGATCTTCCATGCTGGCATTTTCGAGCGGTACTAAATGGGAAAGCGGCCCGCGACTGATAACAAAACCGCCCACATGTTGTGAGAGGTGCCGCGGGAAGCCCAGAATCTCTTGCACCAACTGCAGGAATAGCTCAGCCTGCCGGCCATGACTGGCAAGTCCTTGTTGTTCAAATCGTTGTTTAAGCTCTCTTTCTCTATTCCACCAAGCGAGAGATTTGGCGAGATCGTCGACAAAAACAGCGTCAAGTCCGAGGGCTTTGCCAATATCGCGTACGGCGCTTCGAGATCGATAGGTGATCACGGTGGCGGCCAGTGCCGCTCGTCGACGACTGTACTTTTTATAAATGTACTGAATGACCTCTTCACGCCGTTCGTGCTCGAAATCGACGTCAATGTCCGGTGGTTCATTTCGCTCCCTAGAAATAAATCGCTCGAAGAGTAGCGAGATTTCTTCTGGGTTTACCTCGGTAATGCCCAAGCAATAGCAGATGACAGAATTAGCTGCCGAGCCTCGACCTTGGCAGAGAATGCCTTGGGCACGCGCAAAGCGAACGATGTCAAATACGGTAAGAAAGTAGTATTCATACTGAAGCTCTGAAATCAGCGCTAGTTCCGCATCAATACGTTTTTGTATGGCGTCGGCTATACCCTGGGGCCAGCGACTTGCCGCCCCTAGTGCAACCTGCTCACGTAGATAGCTATTGGCATCGTACCCTGTGGGGATGACTTCTTCAGGATATTCATAGCGTAGCTCGTCCAAACTAAATTGGCAGCGTTGAGCGATGCGCAGTGATTCACTGATCAGTGAAGGTGGATAAAGCGGCAGTAGTTTGTCGAGGCGGCGTAGATGCTGCTGGCTATTAATCAAACGTCGCTGGCCAAGGCGCTCTACCGTTGTATGAAGCCTCAGCGCGGTAAGCACGTCATGGAGCGGTTTGCGGGTCGCACAGTGCATATGTACGTCACCGCAGGCGACGATGGGCATTGATAACTCGTGAGCTAGTTGCCACCTCTGGCGGAAACGGCGAATTTCATCGTTGCCGAGCAAGCGTGATGCTCCAATCCAAACACGGTCACGACAAAGGCGTGCTAGCTGCATAGCAAAAGGACGCTGCTGTTCGCTATCGTCTGGTAGCCAAATCAGTAGGCAGCGTTTTAAATGAAAAATAATGTCGCGCAAATGTGTGGTGTAGTTACCCTTGGGGCTGCGTCGTCGAGATCGGCTAATCAGTCCAGACAGTTCACCATAGGCTGCTCGACTAGGTGCTAAGGCAATGATGCGTAAACCCTCTGTCACGTTGAACTCACTACCAATAATAAGGTGTAGCCCATGTTCTTTAGCGGCAACATGGGCTTTGACGACTCCGGCTAAAGAGCATTCGTCAGTGATTGCTAGGGCTGAGTAGCCACATTGCGCGGCGCGTACGACTAACTCTTCAGGGTGTGAAGCACCCCGAAGGAAGCTGAAATTGCTTAAGCAGTGGAGTTCGGCATAGGACACGGGCAAATCTATTTATACTGTATGTATATACAGTATAAATAGATTTCGATGGAACTGACATGGAAAAATACGGTTTCTATGACGAAACGCGCAGCAAAGATGACAGCGGTCTGTCTGTCGCGATATGAGACAATCGCTGTACACGCTGAACCATGGAAGATCACGGAGTATGTATGAGCGATGACATTCAGATGAGTAAACGGCGGGTGTGGTGTCGTTACTCTAGGGTACGCGCTGCGTCGCTGGTCCTTGCGGTAATGACTGTTCTCAGCGCTTGCACGGGTGTTCCAGACGGCGTTGAGCCTGTGCGTGGTTTTGACGCCTCACGTTATTTAGGGAAGTGGCATGAAGTAGCTCGGCTCGATCATAGTTTTGAAGGTAACTTGATTGATGTGACCGCAGAATACAGCTTGAATGATGATGGCAGTATTCGGGTAGTTAACAGCGGTACTGACAGCGAGTCAGGTGAACGAAGGATAGCTGAAGGGCGAGCTGTATTTGTAGGAGTAGACGATATCGCCCATTTAAAAGTGTCTTTTTTTGGCCCGTTCTATGGGAGTTACATCGTGTTTGAGCTAGGCAAAAACTATGATTACGCCTTTGTCGCTGGTTTCAATACCGATTATTTGTGGCTGCTAGCGCGAACGCCCCGTGTGTCAGAGACGCTGCGTGAGCGCTTTATTGCACGGGCTGACAGTTTGGGTTTCGATATCGATGAATTAATTTGGCTTGTACCCTCTAATAACTGATAAAAGCGCGTGAGCACGGGCAGTGGTTATCCCCTTGCAATAAAGCAGCCACTACCGGTGTGGTGTCTGGGATTGAGCGCTAGCCAGTGAGTTTGCTCAAGGCAGTATGCCATGGACATACCACAAGCGAGTATGGCGGTCCTGGTACAACCACAGCGGCTGACCATTCTCCTGTTGGGCAATGTAATAGTCTCGACTTACCGGTTGTTGCCACCAATTATCTTCAATGCGCTCAGGGCCATGTAGGAGTTCGAGGGAACCATTCCAATAGAGTTTCCCTTGCTGTTGTCGAGCGGGCTGAGGCTCAGCCATAAGCCAGAAGGGACGCTGGGCGTGTTGATTATAAAATGGACTAACGTCTGGGACGCTATAGCTGGCATACAAGCTATCCTCGGGTAAATGCGCGTCTCTTAATGCCAGCTGGTTGACGGCTTGCAACCCTAGTCGGCTCCGTATGCGATCAACAATGTTATGAAGAGGCTCGGTAGCCAGTCGTTCACTGAATAAGTCATCCGCTTGTCCAGATGGCTCTTGTAAATCATTGACGTATAAGCCCAAGCCTTCGATATCCTCGGGAATAGTGAGCCGTTCAAGCTGCAACAATGACAATTCTGACCAGCGTTGGGCAGAGCGATGAGCCTCACTGCTGAGCACTCGCAAAGGTAGTGCCTCACCCCGTACAGGCAGTAAATGCCATTCGATGACATCGCAAACGCGCTGAATATTAACCAAGTAGTGATGAAGGCTGTCAAGTAAGCGCTTTATCGCTGGTTGCAGTTCTACGTTGTTACGAATGGCAAAGCCAAACCACACGGTATCGTTAAATTCTGCCGGTGGGATGAAGTCACGTCGAGCGTCATCATGCTCGCTACGTACGGCTTTTAACCAGTCAATAATGCCTTTGCCGCAGCGGCGGCCAAGGGTATTGCTGGGTAACTGCAACAGCGCCGAAAATGTTTGAATGCCCACTTTGTGCAAATTATCAATAACACGCGCCGCTTTGTAGTGAGGATCTTCTTTAATGAGATCAATGGGCAGTGCTGCCAGACGACTGTCCAGAGGTTGATGATAGTCGAGGGCGTGCTGACTATCGCTATAACTGAGCAGCCATGCCGCACGGCGATTGCTAGCTACCCCAAAACGCGGGTAGTAACCACGATAAATCAGGTCTTGCTCAATACGTGTGAGTAGATCATCAATACCACGATACAGCGTTAAGCAGCTTCCTAGCTCAAGCTGTAAGCAGTCGTTATGCCAGAGTTCTAGAGTAGGGGTAACGCTATAGGCCCAAGACTGTAATCGCTCTATAGCAGCCTGCTCGGCTTGGTTATCACGCTCAATAAATTGTACGCTATTGTTGATTAACGGAATGTTGAACGCCGGTTCAGATAGTCGACGTTCTAACAGTGCGCTGGCGGTTTGATGACTCTGTCCGGTACGAATGCCTTTGCTGAAAGCCGCATCATTAGCCGCAATGACCCGTTGCCGGTCGATGATGACTACAGGGCGTTCATGTTCCTTCGATAAGGATTCGAGAGGCAGTTGAGGAAAGCGGATGCATAACCAAAGCGACATAATAAGCGGCAAATACTACTGTGTTTATATACAGTAGTATTTTGTGAGCGAAGACGCAACGGTTAATCAGCCAATATGGATGTCGGTGGTTAACGCTATTGCTGCTGTCATAGAGTTAGTGATTAGGCAGCTTTCTTCAGATTTTTGGAGCACTTTCATTAATTTATCTTCCTGCGAACCCTCGGGGGCTGACAGGCTGACTTTGAGCTCAATGGTAGTGAATAGGTTTTTTCGATCAATACGCTCAAGGGTACCGGTGGCTTGGCAACTGATCGTTAGCCAGTTTATCTTGGATGCCTGCGAGATAGCTCGAAAACTTAAAACAAAGCAGTCAGCCACCGCAGCCATCAGTAAATCTTCTGGGCTCCACTGATCCCCAGGGCCGCCAAAAGCGGCGGGTGCATCGGTGGCAATGTCACTGACGCCGTCACCGCTGACAATCACTGACGATTCATGGGCGCTGCCTTGGGCAGTCACTGTATAATGATGGGGAAATGCTTCCATAATCTAAACGTCCTTAAAATAGGCATCGTGGTAAACACGCGTATTTTAGCCGTTCCAAACGGGGCTGTCCTAGTCTTATTTCTGAATATCTGTGGAGCCGCCGCCCGCTAGGCGATGAACGCCAGGTGACAGGTAATCAGCCACCTGCGTTCGCCTTTGCCGCTATTGATAGGTGGATGACTGTGTGGCTAATGGCGTTGACAGGTCCACAGGCAGTTCCCACAGTTGTGGTTGTTCGGACATATCGTGGTCGGGAGTTAATGTAATGCCCGGTATTTGCTGGCCGCCGCGTTGTTTTACAATATCGATTATTCGGTAGCCACTCATCATCAAGCGCAGGCTCGCAGGCGTGTGTTGCTGCATGGCGTCGGTAGAGCGAAATAAAATAGCTAAGGTGTCATTTTCTGCGGCGGCGAGCTGTAGTTTGCGTAACTCGGCATAGCGATACTCGCTAGCGCCTAACCAGCTAAATACAATGCTGCAGGTGGTACTGCGCAGCGCCTGCTCAGTGGCCCATAAGCGATCTTCACGGTGCTTTGGGTGGACCATCAGTATTTGGCGTGTATCGATACCTCGTGCAGCTAATAATGGTGCATAGGGTAGTTGCGGCGCACCAATAAATGCTTGCCAGCGACCTTGTTTGCTCAGGGTTTCCATGGCGGGTAAGAACAATCCCATAGAGCCCATACCACAGCTGTCACTGAGGACTTCAATACTGCCGCGCTGGGGCCAGCCCTTGAGCGACAATTGCTTATCGAGTTCAGCAAAACCGCTGGGTAGTGCGTCAACACCGTGCCAGTCACTATTGGCTGGATGGCTCAAGTGCCTAACGTTATTAGGGACTTCCAAGCCGCGCCAGGTATCGGGTCGGCGTATGATGTGTTCTAGTGGATCGCTCATAGTGTGCTCCGGTGGTGTATTGTGTAGTGATAACTCGCTATCCGCCGCGCTTATTTATGACTATTTATGGCAAGCAATAAACGCCCGGCTAACTACTGTATAAATAAACAGTAGTATTAGTTGGGCTTGAAATCAAGAGGGTTTTTTTTGAAGCGTCGTGAAAAGCGACATATAAGACGATCGGCCTTAAAAGAACCGGAATTTAAACGCTATTTTCCAGCCAGCTGGTTTTCGAGTCTGGGCTCGTGGATGCTGCGCTTTTTGTTGGGTTGGTCAGCCTGGGATCTCACTGAGTCCGCCACCTGGGTCGGTATTGTGGCTGCTTTAATGCTGGCACCTGCCTTTGTGCTGTCACCCTTTTTCGGCATTTTGTCTGACCGCGTAAACCCCCGCCATGGACTCATTCTATCCATGGTGGTTCATGGTGTTATTGGCCTCGTTGGATCCTTGACACTGTTTTTTACAGTGTATGACACCGCGGTTCTATTGGGGCTTGCGCTTGCTATGGGTGCAGTGACATCGGGTCATAGTCCCATGCGACTCGCGCTCATTCCCCTACTGGTGTGTCGTGAAGCCTTGCCCAGTGCGGTAGGGTTATCAGCGATGACATTTAATGTGGCCCGTATCTTGGGTCCGGCGCTCGGGGCATGGTTACTGCGTACAGTTGGTCCTGTTGAGGCGTTCGCCTTCGCGGTCCTTATGTTCGCTGCATCAGGTGCTATTCTCGCAACACTCCGAGGCGTTGGTCGACGGGCGCCGAGCCCAAGAGAGCCGTTTATCCAACAATTTAATGCTGGATTGGCCTATGTGCGTGACCATCGCGCAATCCAGTTCGTATTTGTACTAACGGCATTAAACGGCTTAGTGGGACGAACGGTTATCGAGTTGTTGCCTGCGCTATCGGGGTTGTTCCTTGGCGGTGGGCCTGGCGAATTAGCCACGCTGACCGCAAGTGCTGGTGCGGGTTCCATTGTTGGTGGCTTCATCGTTAGCCGCCAGAGCGCCGACCTAAAGCGCCTGCTCTTTATGGTCAGCCTGGGTATTTTTATGGCCGCATTACTCCTGATGAGCATGGGTTGGGTACAAGATCTTGTCCGTCTCAGCCTTGTGGTTGCGGTCCTAGGTTTGTCGACCACCATGGCCGGCACCGGCAGTCAAACACTCATCCAACTGTCATTGGCTGAGGCCTATCGGGGTCGGGTCATCAGTCTGTGGACGTTGCTCGCCATGGGGGCTCCTGCATTGGGATCGGCCCTATACGGCGCACTCTCCGATGAGCTAGGATTTGCTACTGTACTGGGGGTGGTGGGCGTTGTCGCTATGGTCTGCTTGGCTGGCCTTTATGCACTGCGTCGGCGGGTGCTGGAGTAATCGCCGAGGGCGACTAGCACTAACAGCTGCTCAAGTAGCACCCAGGGATCGTCCTTGCTAAAGCCCTTGACTGCCCCGTCAATAGCGACAACCTGTTGCTGAAGTGCCATCAGGCTTTCTCCATTTTGCCGCGCCAACGCTTTTTGGACCAGCCCGGTGCGGTTGCGCCATACGCCTCTGTCAGTCAACGCTTGGGATAGCGCTAACCCGCGTTGCAGATCTTCATGGAGCTGGACAAGCAGCTTCACCTCCCGAGCGAGGGTCCACAACACAGCCGGCGGTGCACAGGCTTCAGCTTGGAGTCCACGCAGCGTTCGAAGCGCCCCTCGAGTATCCCCGGCCATAGCGATATCGGCCAGAGCGAAACTATTAAAGCGTGCGTTGTCAGCCACACTGGCAATAACCGTATCGATCGTCACCGTATTGCCACTAGCGAGCAGTTTTAATTTCTCTACTTCCTGTACAGCGGCCAGTAAATTACCCTCCACCCGTTCCGACAGAAGTGCCAAGGCCTCGGGTTCAATCGCCAATCCCGCGGTCTTTAAACGCTGGCCAAGCCAGTGGGGGAGCTCATGGGCTTTCACCGGCCACACTTGAATGACCGCGCCGGCTTTTTCCAGTGCGGTATACCACTTGGCTCGCTGAGATTGTTTGTCAATTTTACCGGCTACGATTAACAGAATGTCGTCGCTGTCCATAGCAAGATATTCCTGCAGTGCCTTACTACCCTCGGTGCCGGGCTTTCCGGAGGGTAAACGCAGTTCAATCATTTTACGCTCGGCAAACAGCGACATTGCCGCCGCGCTTTGAATCAGTTGCTGCCAGTCGCCGCTACCCGCGCCTATATCGATGACCTCACGTTCAGTGCAGCCCACCGCTCGCGCCCCGGCGCGTATGGTATCGGCACATTCCTGAATGAGCAGTGGTTCATCACCGCTGAGCAAGTAACACGGCGCCAAGCCCTGTTGAAGATGCTGGCTGAGCTGCTCGGGTCGAATTAACATCAGTTGTTGAGGCGGTAACTGAGTCGACGAACGATTTGCGCGGCAAGGTCAGCGCGCATTTCATGTTGGAGCAGCCGCATTTCCTCAGTGCTTCCTACCACGTTATTCGGATCATTGAGAAATTGACGAACCACAGTGGCGGTACTCTCTGTCGTCGTCATGCTTGCCTTATGAGTGAGACTGACGTCGCTACTCATCGTCAGCTCAACTTCGGCCGAGCGTCCTTGCACGGTGAGGGACAAATTACGGCGGGCAACGATTTCAGGTCCTAGCTGGAGGATGAGTGACGCGTCAGTGGTGTCCAGGCGCAGCGCGCCGGCGCGTTGAAGCTCCTGGCTCAGGGCTACCGTCAGCTCGCTGCGCGGTTCATTACTGATCAGCCGAATACTTTGGCCTTGGATAGTAGAGTGACTAGTGGCGACACTGCCCTTGAGTTGGAAGCCACAGCCAGACACCAGTAGGCTCAGCAGCAGGAGCAGAGGAACCATTGACCGGTGGGCTACCATCAGTTGGCGACGACGTTCACGAGTTTGCCCGGCACCACAATGACCTTGCGGACTGTCAAGCCATCGATGAAACGCTGAACATTAGATTCGGCTAGTGCTGCTGCCTCAAGGGTATCTTTGGTCGCGTCTGCGGCGACCAGCATTTTGGCGCGCACCTTGCCATTGACTTGCACGACGATCTCCAATTCATCACGACGTAGCGCCTGCTGATCCACGTCGGGCCAGGCAGCATCAAGAATAGATTCTTTGGTCAGTGTATACCAAAGATCGGCGGTAATGTGCGGCACAATCGGACACAGCATCAGCAGCGCGGCGCGCAGAGCTTCGTTAATCGTCGCGCGATCATTGTCCGCCTGCGGGGAGTATTTGCTGACCTCATTGCACAGCTCCATCACCGCGGCGATTGCAGTGTTAAAGGTTTGTCGGCGGCCGTAGTCATCGGCCACCTTGGCTAAGGTTTCATGGGTTTTACGACGCAGATCTCGCTGGGTTTGCGTCAGTAGGTCAGGGTCAAGCTCGGGTACCGATCCCAGTGTTATCTGATCATGGACCAAACGCCACAAGCGTTTCAGGAACCGGTTTGCTCCCTCGACCCCGGAATCAGACCATTCCAAGGATTGATCGGGGGGCGCGGCAAACATACTAAACAAACGCACGGTATCGGCACCATAGCGATCAATCAGGGCCTGTGGATCGACGGTATTCCCCTTCGATTTGGACATCTTGGTGCCATCTTTGAGCACCATTCCTTGGGTGAGTAATCGTTTGAACGGCTCACTACTCGTCACCAAGCCCTCATCACGCATGAGTTTGTGGAAAAACCGCGCGTACAGTAAATGTAAAATTGCATGTTCTATCCCGCCCACATACTGATCGACTTCTAACCAGTAATTCGCCTCATCGTCGAGCATGCTGTGGTGATTGTTGGCGCTAGCATAGCGAGCGTAGTACCAGGATGATTCCATAAAGGTATCAAACGTATCGGTTTCTCGACTCGCTGGCTGATCACAGGTCGGACAAGCAACCGCATAAAATTCGGGCATTTTTTTCAGCGGTGATCCGACACCTTGAAAAGCAACCTCGGTGGGTAGTATGACGGGTAAATCTTGCTCGGGCACGGGCACCGCCCCGCAGTGGTCACAGTTGATGACTGGAATGGGCGCCCCCCAATAGCGTTGGCGGGATACGCCCCAATCTCTGAGTCGGTAGTTAACCGTTCGCTCCCCTAATCCACGCTGCTCTAGCGCAGTGACGAGGGCATCGAAGGCAGCTTGAAAATCGAGACCATCGAACCGGCCCGAATGGATGAGCGGACCTTTTTCGGTAAAGGCGGCGGCCCGCAAATCAACCGTATGCTGTTCGTTGCCGTCAATCACTTGCTTGATAGGGAGGCCATATTTAGTGGCAAACTCCCAATCGCGCTGATCATGACCCGGTACTGACATGACGGCACCCGAGCCGTAACTCATGAGCACAAAATTAGCTACCCAAACGGGGAGTACTTCGTTGCTAAGGGGATGGTAAACCGTGAGTCCGGTATCCATGCCCTGCTTTTCCATAGTGGCCATATCCGCTTCAGCCACTTTCATATTACTGAGTTGCTTGATGAACGCCGCGAGTGTTGGATTATCAGCAGCCGCCTGTTCTGCGAGAGGGTGCTGAGGTGCGACAGCCAAATACGTCGCGCCCATGAGTGTATCGGGACGGGTGGTGTAGACCTCCAGTGCGTCACCCGTATCGCGTTGAAAGCGAATGTTGGCCCCTTCCGAGCGACCTATCCAGTTGCGTTGCATAGCAATAACTTGCTCTGGCCATTGCTCGAGCTGCTCCAGATCATCGAGTAATTCTTGGGCGTAGGCGGTAATTTTGATGAACCACTGATTGATTGCTCGGCGTTCTACAGGGCTATCACAGCGCCAGCATTTACCGTCGACGACTTGCTCGTTCGCCAGTACCGTTTGATCGGTTTCACACCAGTTGACGTCGGCTTCTTTTTTGTAGGCGAGCCCTTTTGCCATGAGTCGGGTAAAAAACCACTGTTCCCATCGGTAATAATCAGGGGCGCAAGTAGTGACCTCCCGTTGCCAATCATAAGCGAAGCCTAGGCGCGCCAGTTGGCGGCGCATCTCAGCAATATTACTCAGGGTCCAGTCGGCGGGAGGAACGTCATTGGCGATGGCGGCATTTTCTGCGGGTAATCCAAAAGCATCCCAGCCCATGGGTTGTAAGACATTTTTGCCCTGCATGCGCTGGAATCTGGCGATGACGTCGGCAATCGTGTAGTTGCGCACATGCCCCATATGCAACTTACCGCTGGGGTACGGAAACATGGCAAGGCAGTAAAATTTCTCGCGGCTGTCGTCGCGCTCTGCCCGGTAGGCGCCGGTCTTATGCCATTGGGCTTGGGCAGCGATTTCGATCTGCTCGGGATTGTATTCCTGGTTCATAACACTCTTTCTGAATGGGGCGACATGGACGGACCGAGGGGCCTGGGTGAGGTGAGATTGTAGCAGTAAAGGCGAATTTAATGCCGAGTTTGACGCAGAAAGCCGAGCAGCACTAGCCCGCACAGGGTCAGTATTGGCCAGCTACCGGAGCGCATGATGGGTGTACTTCCCTGACGGGGCGTGATGTCTCCCTGTAACAACGTCGTGACGAATTGTTCGCTGCTGCCCTGCAGGTCACCCCGGTGATCGATGATGGCCGACACACCGTTATTGGTCCCGCGCAACAAGGGTCGGCCAGTCTCGAGCGCACGAAAGCGGGCCATTTGCAGGTGTTGAAGGGGGCCAATTGAATCTCCAAACCAGCTATCGTTGCTGACCGTGACTAAAAAATGGGCATCACGACTATGCTCGGTGACGAAGTCTGGATAAACTATTTCATAGCAAATGAACGGCGCTACCCGGTACTGCCCTGCCAGTAATAAGGGTGGCTGCTTGGTGCCGGGGTTAAAATTTGACATGGGTAGATCGAAAAAGTCGATGATGCCCCTGAGCCAGTACGCCAACGGAACATATTCACCGAAGGGAACCAATTTTTGTTTGTGGTGCACACCACTGCCGAGGCCTATGGCGATGATGCTGTTGTGCGCGCCCGACGAGGTGCGGATAGGTATGCCGGTAATGAGCGTGGTGTTGGTAGCTAGGCCAAGCTTGTCGGCCTCATCGAGGTAGTCAGTGACTTGGTGTTGGTAAGCAGGCAGGGCTGATTCGGGCCACAGCAGAATATCGGCCCATGGGTAGGCGGGTGCGGAGGCTTGCCGATACTGATCTAGCTGGCGGCTCAGGAATCGTCGATTCCATTTATCCTCGAGGGAAATATTGGGTTGGTAAATCGCGACCTTCAATGCCTCGCCGGCCGGTTGTGTCCAATCAATGGTCTTTAGGCCCTCTCCGGCGAGGCCCGCCACCGCGACTAAGCCCACCAGAGCCCCAAGGTGTCTTCGCCTAGGTCGGGGGGCAATATAGGCGGCGGCGACGAGGCTTCCAAGGGCCACAAGTAATAGAGAATTACCGTAAATGCCAATAATGGGGGCCCAGCCAGCAAGGGGCGTGTCGAGGCTGGCATAGCCAGCATAGAGCCAGGGGAAGCCCGTGAGTAACCAACTGCGCAGCCATTCAAATAACACCCACAGTGCTGGAAAGGCTAGGGCCGCAGCGGGCCAGCCGCTGGCTGCAAACCAGCGGTTATACAGCTGGCCTTGGAGCGCGAACAACAGCGCCAAACCGCCACAAAAGAGCACTGTGAGTAGTATGGCTAACGCTGGTGACGCGCTGCCGTAAACATGAATCGAGACATACACCCAGGACGCCCCGGCGCCAAAAAAACCGGTGCCATACAACCACCCAGTCAACCACCCCGAGCGTCTGCCTCGGCTGTGCAATAGCGCGGTAAATAGCGCCGCGCTGAGGGGTACCATCAACCAGCTATCGAAAGGACTGAGACCTAAGGGGAACAGTGCGCCAGCGACAATCGGCGCGAGGTAGTGCAGAATTGGGGAGGCTTTCCAGCCCATCAACTCAGTCGCTCTCATCGATGGGAGTGACCCGTAGACTGAGTAACCGCCGCTGGTCGGCGTTGACTACGCGGAACTCGAAACTGTCGAACTGAGTGGTATCGTTGCGTGCCGGCACGTGACCAAAAGCATTGACGACCAAGCCGCCAATGGTATCGAACTCGGCGTCACTCAGTGTTGCGTCAAAGTAGTCATTGAAATCCTCAATGGGGGTCTGTGCCTGAACGAAGTAATCGCCGTCGCTTATTTTTCGAATATTACGACTTTCCGCCGCATCGGTCTCGTCCTCAATTTCACCGACAATCTCTTCCAGCACATCTTCGATGGTGACTAATCCAGCGACACCGCCGTATTCGTCAATAACGATAGCCATGTGATTGCGATTTTGGCGAAACTCGCGCAGCAACACATTTAACCGTTTGCTCTCGGGTACCACCACCGTGGGTCGCATCAACGCTTTTAGATCAAAATCATTATTACGGTCGGTCGCTGTATCGATAATCAGTGGCAGCAGATCCTTGGCGAGCAAAATGCCGGTCACATTGTCGAGGTTGTCATCAATAACCGGGTAGCGAGAGTGACCGGCGTGCACGATTTGTGGCAGGGCCTCCTGCAGGTCGGTGTCAGCCTTAATGACCACCATTTGCGCCCGAGGAATCATGATGTCTCGGACCTGCATGTCCGACACTGACAGCGCGCCCTCCATAATGGTTTTGGCGTCTTCGTCGATAATTTCATTCTCAGCCGCGAGGCTCAACACCCCTTCAAGATCCGAGCGGCTTTGGGGGACGCCCGAGAGAAAATGGGTGAGTTTTTCTACCCAAGACCGGTCGTCATTGTCGATGTTGTATGGGTCAGTCACAGAGATTTAGGGCTCCTGATGCAAAGTGGCGGGGGAGGTGCAAAGATACGGATTGGGCAGCCCTAGATGGCGCAAAATGGCGATTTCAAGGGATTCCATTTGTTGCGCATCTGCATCGTCAACGTGGTCAAAGCCGAGTAAATGCAAGAGTCCATGTACGGTGATATGCGCCCAGTGATGCAAAGGCGTCTTGTGCTGCTGTTGCGCTTCTTCGATCACCACGGGTGCACAGATGACGATATCACCGATGAGATTGCAAGCGACAGCCTCGGGTAGCGCCGCCGGAAACGCCAAGACATTGGTGGGCCCAGCTTTATGTCGGTAGTGCTGATTGAGATCGGCCATTTCTTCGACATTATTGATGCGAATACTCACCTCGAGTGTCGCATCAACGTCAACGCGTGTTTGTGCGCCCTCGAGGGCGGCACTGATCCAGCGCCTGAATTGCCCATCGTCGGGGACCTCAAGACCAGCCGTACGGTCGATATGTATGAGCGGTGTCATGATGGACGCCGATGATCGCTATCTGAGCCAGCCTCAAAGGTGTCATAGGCGGACACAATGCGCTGGACTAGCGGGTGGCGAACGACGTCTTTATTGGCAAACCAAGTGAACGAAATACCCTCGACTGCGTCGAGCACTTGCGTGGCGTGGGTCAGTCCAGAATGCTGTCCTCGGGGTAGGTCAACCTGCGTGGCATCGCCGGTTATCACCGCCGTTGAGCCAAAACCAATGCGGGTGAGGAACATTTTCATTTGCTCCCGGGTGGTATTTTGCGCTTCGTCTAAGATGATAAAAGCGTTATTTAAAGTCCTTCCCCGCATAAACGCGAGCGGTGCGACCTCAATAATATTGCGCTCTATATATTTACTGACCGTTTCGAAACCCAGCATTTCATAGAGCGCGTCGTATAAGGGCCGCAAGTAGGGATCGACTTTTTGACTCAGATCGCCCGGTAGAAAACCCAGTCGCTCCCCCGCTTCAACGGCGGGTCGAACCAGCAATATACGCTTGACCTCTTCTTCAATCAGCGATTGCACAGCGCAGGCGACGGCCAGATAAGTTTTACCGGTGCCGGCGGGACCAATGCCGAAGTTAATATCGTGACGACTGATGGCGTCGACATAGCCAAGCTGGTTACGCCCCCGGGGCTTAATGGAGGCGCGCTTGGTACGAATAATTAATGGGCCATTAATGCCGTCATCATCGTGGCCTGCAGCGGCTTGCAACAAGGTCTCTATATCAGCCTGCTGTAAATGCAAATGGACGGATTCTGGACTGAGACCGACGCCGCGTTTGACGTCATCGTAGAGTGAATTGAGCAGGGCGGCTGTTGTATTGGCAGCGGGCACTAAGCCTTCGACCGTAAAGTGGTTGCTGCGGTTTCGAATAACGACGCCCAGGCGCTCTTCTATTTGGCGCAAATGACAGTCCAGCTGGCCACAAAGATTGGCCAGATGACGGGCGTCATTGGGATCTAGGGTGAAGCTTATTTTTGAAGCTGCGCGCGACGCCGTTTCTGCATCCGCGGGCTGTGTATCGGTGTCCAACGCCTGTTTGGTCACTCTTGTTGTCTATGGGGAAACGACGATACAGGGGTTTGCCAGCGAGTCAACCACTTAGCGAAGAAATGCATCACGCTAACGTAACAATTCCACGTAAAGAGTTGGGCAAAGCCTCAGTGATGGTCACTGGCGTGAATTCACCGATAATCCTGTGGTCATCATAGCGGAAGTTAACGACGCGGTTATTTTCAGTGCGGCCAGCTAGCTGCCCGGGGTCTTTTTTCGATACGCCAGTGACCAATACTCGCTGCGTCGTTCCCACCATGGCAACACTAATCGCCTGAGCCTGTTGGCTGATACGACCCTGTAAAATGTGCAACCGCTGCTTCTTTACTGACTCCGGCGTGTCGTCGGGTAAATCGGCGGCGGGGGTGCCCGGCCGGGCGCTGTAAATAAAGCTAAAGGAATGATCGAAGCCTATATCTTCTATCAATGCCATAGTGGCGGCGAAGTCCGCTTCGGTCTCTCCGGGAAAGCCGATAATAAAATCAGAAGAGAGCGAGAGGGTGGGTCTAATCTTTCGGAGTGCTCTAATTTTTGCTTTGTATTCAAGGGCAGTGTGCCCCCGCTTCATGGCCATAAGGATGCGATCTGAGCCGCTTTGCACAGGCAGATGCAAGTGATCGACGAGGGCGGGAATCTCTCGGTAACTCTCAATAATCGCGTCACTGAACTCCATGGGATGCGAGGTGGTATAGCGAATGCGTTCGATGCCGGGTACGACATTGACCAGGTGCAATAGCTCAGCGAAATCGACGATCTCGTTGAGATGATTAACGCCGCGATAAGCATTGACGTTTTGTCCCAGCAGATTGACCTCTTTGACACCTTGCTCGGCCAAGCCAGCTATTTCTGCAATGACGTCGTCGACTGGTCGCGAGACCTCTTCGCCCCGGGTATAGGGTACGACGCAAAAGGAACAGTACTTGCTGCACCCTTCCATGATGGACACAAAGGCACTGGGACCATCAATTTTGGCATCGGGTAAGCGATCGAATTTCTCGATTTCCGGGAAGCTAATGTCGACCACCATCGGCTGTCCGTCACGCCGGCGGTCAATCATCTCGGGTAAACGATGCAGTGTTTGGGGGCCAAAGATAAGGTCCACAAAAGGCGCGCGCTTGCCTATTTCAGCGCCTTCTTGGCTGGCAACACAGCCTCCTACCCCAATAATCAGCTGGGGGTTTTTCTCTTTTAAGGGCCGCCAACGGCCCAGTTGGTGGAACACCTTCTCCTGCGCTTTCTCGCGAATGGAACAGGTATTCAACAGCAAGATGTCGGCATCTTCAGCCGTATCGGTACACATCAACCCGTGACTCTCGGCCAGTAGGTCGGCCATACGGGACGAGTCATACTCGTTCATTTGGCAACCGTGGGTTTGCACGAATAACTTTTTGGGAGTTGAGTCAGTCACAGCCATTAGGTCTTTGATTTGTAGAAAAGGGCGCGCAGTATACCGATATTAGCGTGGATGAACGACATCTATGCTGGCGTCCCGGGTGGTAAGTGGTACCATTGCGCCCCTTTTTTTATTCAGCGCCGCCCGCGAGGGAAGGCATCGAGGAGTTCATGGCCAGCTACCCGGTCTACAAGGTAATTTTTCACAACGGTAATCAGGTGTTCGAGTTGTTCGCCCGTCAGATTTATCAGAGTGATATGTGGGGCTTCATTGAAATAGAAGAAATGCTCTTTGGCGAGCGTTCACAGGTACTGGTTGACCCCTCCGAAGAGAAATTAAAGGCTGAATTTGCTGGCGTGAAGCGAAGCTATATCCCCCTGCAATCGGTGATTCGTATCGACGAAGTCGACAAAGAGGGAGCGGTTAAAGTGACGGACACACCCGGAGAATCAAAACTGGGGAAGGTGACCAAATTTCCGATGTCTGGGGTGCCCCCGTTTTCCAGTGGCGACGACTGAGTAAAAAATGTCACCTGTGACTTGAGATTTTCCTCCGGCAATCCCATCTCTATCCCATGACGTCCTGCGACGTCGACACGGTGAACCATTGAGGGGAGAGAGCGGGGTGGGTAAAGAACGCGACGACAGGCAGCCCGAGCAGAGTCAGGTGCTCGATGGCGTTGACCCACAGAGCGCCATTAATGCCGCCAATGCCCCGGCGATAGCCGAGGATGTCCTGCCGGATACCTTGGTCATTTTACCCCTCCCCGGACGGCCCTTTTTCCCCGGGCAGGTGCAACCTGTCGGCCTCAACCCCGAGCAGTGGTCGGCCACCCTCGATGCTATTACTGATCAAGGCGCCAACCTGTTGGGGCTTATTTTTGCAGGTGATGTCAATCCAGCGGAGGTCAATGCCCGGGATTTACCCGACATGGGTTGTGTGGTCCGCTTGCATAGTCCGCCGACGGCGCCCGAGGGAGCCGCACAGTTCATCGCTCAAGGACTGCGACGCTTTCGGGTGATTCGCTGGCTGAATACCGACGGGCCGTATATTGCTCAGGTGGAATACCCGCCGCTGCCCAAAGATCGCGACAGCGATGAGGTAAAAGCGTATGCCATGGCGATTATAGCGGCGATTAAAGAGCTGCTGCCCTTGAATCCATTATTTAGTCAGGAGTTGAAGCACTATCTGGGCAATATTAATCCGAATCAACCGAGCTTACTGGCGGATTTTGCCGCCGCCATGACCACAGCGACCGGGGACAAACTCCAAGATATCTTGCAGACCTTGCCGCTGCAAGCACGTATGGACAAGGTCCTAGTATTGCTCAAGCGCGAAAAAGAAGTGGCCGAGCTGCAGGGGCAAATAGCGAGCCAAGTGAACGACAAGGTGGCCGATAATCAGCGCGAGTTCTTTCTGAAAGAACAAATGAAGGTTATCCAACAGGAACTGGGCTTGTCGAAAGACGATCGAACCTCAGATGCCGAGCGGTTTGATCAACGCATGGCCGAACTCGATCCGCCAGCCCACGTGTTAGCGCGATATACCGAGGAGCTTGATAAGCTCAGGGTGCTGGAGTCGGGTTCTCCTGAATATGCTGTGACGCGCAATTATCTTGACTGGATAAGCGCGGTACCCTGGGGGCGGTATTCCGATGACAATCTAGCGTTAGACCACGCCCGAGCAGCGCTAGATAAGCACCATGACGGTTTGGCAGATGTTAAAAAGCGCATCGTTGAATTCTTGGCTGTCGGTGCGTTTAAAGGACACATTGATGGCTCTATCGTATTGTTGGTGGGGCCGCCCGGTGTCGGTAAGACCAGTATTGGCCGCTCGATTGCCGATGCTTTAGGCCGTGAGTTTTATCGCTTCAGTGTGGGTGGTATGCGCGATGAGGCGGAGATAAAAGGTCATCGCCGCACCTATATTGGCGCCATGCCGGGCAAGCTGGTTCAGGCATTAAAAGACGTTAAAGTCGCTAACCCGGTGATTATGCTGGATGAGATCGACAAGATGGGGCAGTCTTTTCAGGGCGATCCCGCTTCAGCATTACTCGAGGCGCTCGATCCCGAGCAAAACCATGGATTTTTAGATCACTATCTCGATTTGCGCGTTGACCTTTCCAAGGTGCTCTTTGTTTGCACGGCCAATCAGCTGGATACCATTCCCCCGGCGTTACTGGATCGGATGGAGACGATTCGACTCGCGGGCTACATTGGTGAGGAGAAGCGCGCGATTGCCAAGCATCACCTGTGGCCTAAGCTGCTTGAGCGCCACGGCGCTGGCGTTAAGCAAATAAAGATCAACGATGCTGCACTGAAGGTCGTCGTTGATGACTATTGTCGAGAGGCAGGGGTTCGGCAATTGGAAAAGCAACTGGCGAGCCTTATGCGTAAATCGGTGGTGCGCATGGTGGACGAGGGCTTGAATACCCTGCGCTTGGGTAAGCGCGAGGTGACCGACATGCTCGGCCAGCCGCGCTATCGTGCCGACAAGCCAGCTCGAGGCAAAGGCGTGGTGACAGGTCTGGCTTGGACGGCCAACGGCGGCGCTACCCTGACAATTGAGTCGAGTAAAGTGCACACCCTCAATCGCGGTTATAAGTTAACGGGGCAGCTGGGTGATGTCATGAAAGAAAGCGCCGAAATCGCCTATAGCTATGTGATGTCACATCTTAAAGCCCTCGGTTGCGATGACGCCTTTTTTGATGAAAGCATGGTCCATTTACATGTGCCCGAGGGAGCCACTCCAAAAGATGGCCCCAGTGCGGGCGTCACCATCGCCACGGCCTTGGTCTCATTGGCGCGGCGCGAACGCATTAAGCGATCACTGGCGATGACTGGAGAGCTCACGCTCACCGGCCGGGTGTTGGCGGTGGGTGGCATTCGAGAAAAAGTCATTGCTGCGCGCCGCAGTAAGATCCCTGAACTGATCATGCCCGAGGCCAATCGCATGGACTACGAGGAGCTGCCAGATTACCTTCAAGCAGGTATCAACGTGCATTTTGTGCGTAGCTTCCAAGCGCTGTTCGACATCGTTTTTAACGGCCATCAGGAGTCGCCGTCATGACCGTGGGGGTGCAGCACGCCCTGCGTTAGGTCCCGGGGCCATGTCAGTCGTTAACGGGTTTGCCCAAAACGGCTTTGCTCTGAGGGAGTGTCAGACTTCATGCGCGGTCACGGGGCATCGGCGACGATAATGGCTCGCTGGGGCGCTGGATAACCCTCTACCGTTTTACGCTTATCGCGAGGATCCAAAAACTGCGCCAGGGAATGAAAGGTCATCCAGTCGGTGCTGCGTTGTTCTGCCGTCGTGGTATAACCGCAGTCGACGAGGTCGACATGGCTAAAGCCCAACTTCTCCAGCCAGCCCGTTAGGGCAAGGGTGCTGGGTAGAAACCAAATATTGCCCATGCGTGAGTAGCGCCCTCCCGGCACTAATACCGAGGTGGCGTCACCATCGACCACCAGGGTTTCTAAGATGAGCTGGCCGTTACTGACCAGTGCGTCTCGCAGCTCGTGTAAGTGATCGATGGGTGATCGTCGATGATAAAGCACACCCATGGAGAATACGCTGTCGAAGGCTTTTAGGGGGCGGGGCAGATGCTCCATCGCGGTGGGCAGCACGTGGATATTCGCTTGCCGACAATAGAACTGCAGCGCTTTGAACTGAAGCACGAACAGCGGTGTCGGGTCGATGCCAATGACTTCCTTCGCTCCAGCGCCCAACATTCGCCAACAGTGGTAGCCGCTACCGCACCCGACATCCAATACCCGTCGACCGGTGAGTGGTTTGAGCCCCGGTAACAGTCGATCCCATTTCCAGTCAGAGCGCCACTCGGTATCGATATGCACGCCAAACAGCTCAAAAGGCCCCTTGCGCCAGGGTTGCAGCCCTCGCAGCGCGGTTTCTAAGTCGGCGCGCTGTGTGGCGCGTATAGGCCCCTGACAGCCCACCCGAGGCGCATTGAGTTGAATGGTCGCCGGGTCAATGGTGGGCAAGTCTTTTAGGGCTTGGTGCCAGCGCGGTATGTCCCCGTAGCGCTGAGCGGACATGCCCCGTTCGCAATGATGAGCCAGTACCAACCGCCAAGGGTCGAGCTCGGTATCACGCCAGCGTTCATTGAGGGCGGTAAAATCGGCCTGTAAGAACTCCGGTATGGTCATGCCACTGCAATGAACGAAGCAAAGTTGAAGCATTGAAACCACACGTCACAGTGACTAAAGCCCGCCTGATTTAGGCGGTCAATATGGCCTTGGCGGGTTTCAGGTATGAGGACATTTTCTAGCGCCTGGCGTTTATTGGCGATTTCCAAGTCACTGTAGCCCTGCGCGCGCTTGAAGTCATGGTGCATGTCAATCATGCGGGCATTCATAGCCGGCTCGGCGAGTTCAATTTTTTCCGACAGGATTAGAATATCCCCGGGCTGAAGGGCGTCGCGCAGCTTTTTCACTAGCGCTAGTCGGCGATTGGGAGGGATAAACTGCAGGGTGTAATTCATGATGAACACGCAGGTATTGTCATAGTGCTGTTCGGTAATATCACCGGTCTGTAAACGAATGGTGTTATTGGGTAGCGCTTTGTCGAGGGTGGACCTGCACTGGCGGAGCATGGCGGGGGAGTTGTCGATGCCAATCAACTCGCAGCCCGCGGTTTCAGGATGGCTTGCAGCGGCAAGCAGCGAAGCGCCCAGTGAGCAGCCCAGATCGACGATGCAGCTGCCCGTTCGTGCATGACGCGCAGCGAGTTGGCCGGTCATGGCGATGACCGTCCCATAGCCAGGCACAGAACGCTGAATCATGTCGGGAAAGACGCCCACCACTGACTCATTAAAAGTGAACAAGCCGGGGTCAGCCAATGTTTGAGCGAAGAGGTTGTCACGGTCTGAATTCATCATGATTAGGGGCTATCGCTAGCGGTAACATCGGTAAAAGTAGCCAAGCATACCAACAAACGCCCCGCACTGGTGGCGCAGCGTTCGCCGCTGCCGCATACTCGCGCTTTCCGTCATTGCAATGTATAGAGACTGTTTTTATGTTCGACCATTTGCCCATACTCCCCCCCGATTCAATTCTTGGCCTAGCCGCCGCGTGTCGCGCTGATACCAACCCCAATAAAGTCGATCTCACCATTGGCATTTATATGGATGAGGCAGGCCTGTGTCCGGTGTTTGACGCGGTGAAGCAAGCCCAGCGGGCACTCGTTGACGAGGAAATCACCAAGGCGTACATACCACCTCAGGGCGATCAAGCGTTTCTTGATGGCATGACCGATTTAATTCTCGGCGCTGACCTGCTCGCTAGCCGCAAGGGTGCCGTGGCCGCGGTGCAGACCCCAGGGGGTTGTGGGGCGGTGCGCTTGGGCGCTGAAGTGCTCAAGGCTTCTGGTGCCGGCGGCAAAGTCTGGGTGAGTGACCCTACCTGGCCCGTGCATATTCCTCTCATTGGTAGCGTTGGGTTGGAGTTGACTCAGTACCGGTATTACGACCCCGGGACACATGGGGTCAATTTTCAGGGGATGGTTGACGATTTAACAGGCGCGCAAAAAGGGGACATCGTGCTGTTTCACGGCTGTTGCCACAACCCTAGTGGCGCAGATTTGAATGCCGAGCAATGGCAGGTTGTGGCGCAAATGGCGGCTGAGCAGGGCTTTACGCCAATGATCGACCTGGCCTACCAAGGGTTCGGCGACGGCCTTGAGCAGGATGTATTTGGCTTACGGGCCCTCGTGGATAACACCCCAGAAGTGGTGATTGCTGCCTCATGCTCGAAAAATATGGGCTTGTATCGGGAGCGTACTGGCCTGGCTATTTTTGTCGGTCAAGATGCGCGCGCGGCGCAGGCGACCGGCAGTCAAGCGACCGCCGCCGCCCGGCGCATTTATTCAATGCCTCCCGCACACGGCGCTATTATTGCTGGCCGCATTCTGAGTGATGCCAAGTTACGCCAAGAGTGGCAAGCGGAACTGACGGCCATGTGCCGTCGGATCAATAGCCTGCGAGTCGACTTTGGTGATCGCTTACAGGCGGCGACGGGTCGAGATTTTGGTTTTATTGCTGAGGAAAAAGGCATGTTCTCATTCCTAGGATTGAGCAAAGAGCAGGCCCTGCAGCTGCGCTCAGACAAAGGCTTGTACATGCTCGATTCGTCGCGCATCAACGTCGCCAGTCTCAATAGCAGTAACCTTGATAAGGTCGTCGACGCGGTTGTGTCGGTGCTCTAGGGTGTCTGCTGGGAATCTTGAATACCCTGTCGTTTGGTTCCCCCTGCCAGTCTGCTACTCAACTCTCCAAGTCAGCCCAGCGCTCCAGAGCGGTATCCAGTGCCGCCCCCACTGCCGAGAGTTTGGCCATGTGCGCAACGACAGTGGCGTTATCTTGGCGATAGAATCCGGGATCAGTGATCGCCGTTTCCAAGGCGTTCTGCTCGGTTTCGAGGCGCTCTAGCTCGCTAGGTAGATCAGCTAACTCCCGCTGCTCTTTGTAGCTGAGTTTACGCTTCGGGGCCTTGGTCTGGGCAGCGGGGGCCACCACTGGGTTGCCCTGCGGATCGGCTTCCCCGACATTGCCCACCCTTAGCCGACCACCGCGCGCCTCCCAGTCGCTGTAGCCGCCCGCTTGCTCTTCGATGTGACCATCTTCTTGCATGACCAGCAAACTGGTGACACAGCGATCCATGAAGTCTCGGTCGTGGCTGACAAGGAGTAAGGTGCCCTGAAAATCGATGAGAATTTCTTCGAGTAATTCAAGGGTTTCAATATCCAAGTCATTGGTGGGTTCGTCGAGTATGAGCAGATTGGCTGGTTTGGTAAACAATTTGGCCAATATTGCCCGATTGCGCTCGCCCCCTGAGAGGGCTTTAACCGGGGTCCGCACTCGATCAGGGGTGAATAAAAAATCTCCCAGATAACTGATAGCGTGACGCTTTTTGCCGTTGACTTCGATAAAGTCTTGTCCCCCACAGACGTTATCAATGAGGTTTTCGTCGGGTTTTAAATGACCGCGCAGTTGATCGGAGTAAGCAATCTCAAGCTTGGTACCCACGCTAACAATGCCCGTCTCTGGAGCGAGTTGCCCGAGTAATAACTTCACCAGCGTGGTTTTGCCAATACCATTGCGGCCGACAATGCCGATGCGGTCGCCGCGTTGTATCACGGTTGAAAAATCACGCACAATTGTCTGCCTGTCGTAGGCAAAGCTGATGTGTTGAATATCAGCGACCAACTTGCCTGACTGACGGGCGTCCTCAATATCAAAATTTGCTCGTCCAGTGCGCTCTCGGCGCTCAGTTCGCTGTTGGCGCATCGATTCAAGGGCGCGCACCCGCCCTTCGTTGCGGGTGCGACGCGCTTTGATTCCCTGCCGAATCCACACCTCTTCTTGGGCTAACTTTTTATCAAACAAGGCATTGGCACGCTCCTCAGCGGCGAGCTCCTGGGCTCGAAATGCTAGAAACCCCTGATAATGACCTTGCCAGACAGACAGATGGCCGCGCTCGAGCTCGGCTATGGAGGTGACAACATTTTGCAGAAAACGCCGGTCGTGAGTAATGAGTACTAGGGCGCCTCGATAGGCGGCTAGTTGCTCCTCGAGCCATTCAATGGTGGGAATATCTAAGTGGTTGGTGGGCTCATCAAGCAGCAAGATGTCTGGCTGAGTCACCAGCGCTCGACCCAGAGATACGCGGCGGCGCCAACCCCCTGATAGTGCGCTTAACAGTGTGTCTGCAGGCAGATCCAACTGGGTAATAATCGTGTCAACCCGTTGTTGTAGCAGCCAGCCGTTTGCGGCTTCCAAACCTTGCTGTACGTCTGCTAACTCGTCCATATTGGCATCCAAGCCCAACTCAATGAGCTGATGGTAGCGGCTTAGTAATTTACCCACATCGGCCAAGCCCCCAGCAATGCTGTCGTAAACGGTTAAATCTTCAGCTCCCGGGAGTTCTTGCTCAAGTCGAGCCAATCGAGCGGCAGGGGTCAGCCACCGTTCGCCGTCATCGGGGATCATTTCGCCTGACAACACCTTAAACAGCGTCGATTTACCCGCTCCGTTGCGACCAAGTAGACCCAGCCGGTCACCGGCGCTCAAATTGAGACTCACCTGATCTAAAATGACATGGGTACCGAAATGCAGCTCGACCTTATCGAGGCGTAAAAGGGACATAGTGATCTCCGAGTGTGTGCGCGGATTGTACGGCACCACCACAGTCGCCGTGAATCGGTTAAAATCCCACAAAAGAAAACCAATCTGGGAGAGCAAGCACTATGTATCGCTATGTGACTGATACCGACGATCGATGGATTGCCCGCTGGCTGACGCTATGTGCGGTGGTCATCTTTGGCATGATCTTGCTGGGCGGCGTGACCCGGTTGACGGACTCCGGGCTGTCGATGGTCGAATGGAACCCCATTATGGGCACCATCCCTCCGCTGTCAGCCGAGGATTGGCAGATGGCGTTTGATAAGTACAAGCAATTTCCCGAGTACCAAAAAATAAATTACGGCATGTCGTTGGCCAGTTTTAAAGTGATTTTTATGTACGAGTACTTGCATCGCGTGCTGGGGCGATTGATTGGCTTGTTGTACTTCTTGCCCTTGGTCTTTTTGCTGGCTCGTGGCATGGTTAAGCGTGAACTGACCCCGAAGCTTCTGGCTTTATTTGTCTTGGGCGGCTGTCAGGGCTTGCTCGGTTGGTACATGGTAAAGAGTGGTTTGGTCGATCGTCCCGATGTCTCCCAGTACCGATTGACCGCGCATTTGGGGTTGGCCATTGTCGTGTATGGCTACATGGTGTGGTTGATTCTTGGGCTGACCGCGCCTGCAAGGACAATACCGCCCCTGCCCTCATGGCGCCCCCTGTGGCTGGTGGCGTTGGTCTATTTGATGATCCTTACCGGGGGCTTTGTGGCGGGCACCGACGCGGGGTATTCCTATCCGACTTGGCCACTGATGGGTGATACGTTTGTGCCCCCAGCACTCTATGCCGATGGTTGGATATCGGCCTTTGAGCAGGTCACCACCATTCAATTTAACCATCGCATGTTGGCCTATTTTGTGGTGATTGTTGTTGCCGTGGTCGCCGTGCGAAACCTGTCGATGAGTCGAGATAAACGCGTGCGCAATGGTGTTTATCTCCTGCTCTGCGCGCTGACAATTCAAGTGTTGCTGGGCATCTCTGCGCTGCTCAGCCAGGTGGCGATTCCCGTTGCAGCGGCGCATCAAAGCGGTGCCGTGGTGCTGCTCACAGCGGTGCTGTTTTTCGCGCATGCGCGTATTACCGAGCCATCACGTATTTAGCCAAGCGTCGCTGCGAGAGGGTCGACGAGTCTAGCCATTAATGCCCGACACTGACATACTCCGGCTCTAGGGCCGGTGCTAAGCCGAGTGGTCAGTTGAGGTAGCTATGCAAAGCGCAGAGCACGATGTATTACTGCAGTGCCTGATAGTGGTCTGTCAGCACCACGGAATACCCGCTACAGTGGAATCACTGACGGCGGGATTGCCCCTGAGCGACGCGGGCTTGACGCCGGATTTGCTCACTCGGGCTGCCAAGCGCGCAAATCTGAACGCCAATCTCAAACCACTTGACGTCAGCGAGGTGCCTAATCAGGTGTGCCCGGTCGTTGTTTTGCTCCAAGACAACACCGCGTGCGTCTATTTAGGTCGCAGCGAGTCGGGCGACGCTGAGGTCATTTATCCGGCTTTGGTGAATTCGCCGATTACTGAAGACTTCGAGAGTTTTCGTGGCAAACAGACGGGCTTTGTTTTAATTGCCCGGCCGCGCTTTCGGTTCGATAACCGAGTGAGTCGCCAAGACTTCCGACGCGAGGGCCATTGGTTCTGGGCAGCGGTAAAGGAAAATACCCCCGTTTACCGTGACGTATTAGTCGCCGCTTTCTTTATCAACGTCTTCGCTTTGGCGTTACCGCTGTTTACGATGAACGTTTATGATCGAGTGGTTCCCAACGCAGCCTTCGACACGCTGTGGGTGTTGGCGTCGGGGGTGTTCTTCATTTTGATTGCGGACGTCATTTTGAAGACGTTACGGGGTCATTTTTTAGATTTGGCCAGCCGCCGGGTGGATGTCGAGCTATCAGCGCGGATCATGGAGCACACCTTGGGGATGCGTCTCGAGCATCGACCGGCATCGGTCGGATCATTTGCCGTCAATCTGCGCTCGTTCGAAACCTTGCGTGACTTCATTACCTCGGCAACGATTACGACGGTGATCGATTTACCCTTCGCCGTGTTGTTTTTTGCTGTGATTGCCTGGATTGCCTGGCCCATTTTGATCCCCATACTGCTGTGCGTCTGCTTGCTGCTCAGCTTCGCCTTCTACATGCGGCCGCGACTGCAAAGGCTGTCGGAGACGACCTATAAGGCGGGAGCGCTGCGAAATGCCACCCTCATAGAGTCACTGACCGGCATGGAGAACTTAAAATCCATGGGTGCTGAGTCGATTATGCAGCGCAAATGGGAGGACACAACGCGATTTTTGGCCGGGGTTGGCGTTCAGCAGCGGTTATCCTCATTGTCTGTGACCCACTTTACTATGTGGTGTCAGCAGCTGACCTCGGTAGGGGTGATTATTACCGGTGTTTACCTCATCGCTAATGGCGATATGACCATGGGCGGGTTGATAGCCTCAACTATGCTGGCCAATCGTTCCACACAACCCTTTGGGCAAGTGGCGGGCTTAAGTACGCAGTACCACAACGCGCGTCTCGGTTTGAAAAGTCTCGACGGACTGTTTGCCACACCGGTTGAGCATCGAGATGAAGGTGCTTTTGTCTCTCGAGAGCACTTCAAGGGCGCGGTAGCCTTCAAAGACGTGTCTTTTAGTTACCCTAATGCAGAGGTGCAATCGCTCAGTGATGTCAGCTTAACCATCAAGGAGGGTGAACACGTCGCCATATTGGGGCGCGTGGGATCGGGTAAGTCGACGCTGTCAAAACTAGCCATGGGTTTATACCAACCGGTGGCGGGCGCGGTACTAATTGATGGTATTGATCTTCGCCAGCTTGAACCCCGGGAATACCGACGCTCAGTGGGGTATGTGCCCCAGGACATCACCTTATTTCATGGCACCTTGCGGGAAAATTTAACCCTTGCACAACGCGGTATTTCCGATGAAGCCTTGCTGCTAGCCGCTGAGCGCGCAGGGCTGTTAGATTTTGTAAACCGACATCCTAGGGGCTTTGATTTGCCCATATCAGAGCGGGGTGACTCGGTATCGGGTGGCCAACGCCGTTGCATTGCCGTGGCCCGTGCACTTATTCATGAGCCGTCCATACTGATTTTTGATGAACCTACCGGATCAATGGATCACTCTACCGAAGCACTGGTTAAAAAGCATCTTATGGACTATGTAAAAAATCGCACTATGATTGTTGTGACGCACCGTAATTCACTGCTCGAGCTCGTCGATCGTATTGTGGTAATGGATGCTGGTAAGGTGGTGGCTGACGGCCCCCGGGATAGTGTTGTCGCCGCCTTGCGGGATGGACGAATCGGGAAAGCACGCTGATGATGGCCCCATGGCGGAACGTTAAGGACAGATCCTCTTCTAGTAGCTCTTCTATCAGCAGCGATACCACCGGGGCCCCCGATGAGGGCGTTCTACCGAGTCTGAGTGCCATGGATCGGCGCTCCATTGCCCGGGGAGTTGATTGGGATGTGCTGGCGGAGCAGGCACTCATAGAGCAAGAGCCCTTGCGGGCTAAGCGACTGCTCTATGGTCTTGCTGGTGTGGTGATATTACTGGTTATTTGGGCGTCTATTTCTGACATTGATACGGTCACCCGCGGACAAGGTAAAGTGATCCCATCGCGGCAGGTGCAGATCATTGGCTCTCAAGACGGCGGTGTTGTCACCGAAATTTTGGTTCGCGAAGGCGATGTCGTCCAAAAAGGCCAGATGTTGCTCAAGTTAGATCAGACGCGGTCTTTGGCGAGTCTGGGTGAGAGCCGAGCCGAGCTGGCAGGCCTGACGATTCGCGCGGCGCGCTTGCGCGCAGTCGTCGATGCGACGCCCTTCAAACCAACGACCAAGATGCTCGTCGATGCCCCTGATATTGTCTCTCAAGAGCAGCAGCTGTATTTGTCAACGTTGGACGCGCTGAGCGTCCAAGAGGGCATTGCCGACCAGCAACTGCTCCAGCGGCAAGAGGAGCTGACTGAATTAGTAGCGCGCGAGTCTCAGCTGTTTACCGAGCTAGAGTTGGCCGATGAAGAGCTCAGCAAGACTCGACCAATGATAGCCTCGGGGGCTGTCTCTGAGATAGAAATTTTACGCCTTGAACGAGAGGTAAACAAAGCCGAGGGAGAATTAAAGCAAACCCGAGCGCAGCTTGACGGAGTCAAGGCCGCCATCGCCGAGGCGCAAGGGAAATTACGCGGTGTGAAACTCGAATTCACCAACGAAGCCAGGCAACAGCTCACTGACACCGTAACGCGGATTAATGCGCTAACAGAGGCCTCCGAGGGGCTATCTGATCGTGTTCGTCAGACCAATCTAACGTCCCCGGTAAGCGGCACAATTAAACAACTTTTTTACAACACCGAGGGGGGCATAGTCCTACCCGGCAGGGATATTATTGAACTCATTCCCACTGACGATACGCTCCTCGTTGAAGTTCGCGTTCGTCCCCAAGACATTGCTTTTTTGGCCCCAGGACAGGTGGCCAACGTCAAAGTTACTGCTTATGACTTTGTTGTTTACGGGGGTCTCAGGGGTGAAGTTGAGCAAATTGGTGTGGATACCGTTGTCGACGAGGAGGGCAAAGCATTTTACGAGGTGGGTGTGCGCACGGAAAACACAGAGTTCGGTGCCGATAAACCGATTATTCCCGGCATGACCGTAGAGGTCGATATTTTGACTGGCAAGCGCACCGTCTTATCGTATCTTTTGAAGCCGGTACTACGCGCCCACCAGCGCGCGCTGTCAGAGCGGTAATGAAACCGGTCTTTATTACCCCTTCAGCTCAACCCAGTGCACGTTGGTATCAGGCATTTCCCGATTTGCAGATCATACCAACGGTAAAGGCCTACTTGACTCGGGTTCACCGTCCCGGTGATGGCTGTTGGCTGGACATTTCACCATTTGATAATGATCAAGCACAGAGCGCTATAGTGGCGTTGGCCGCCGAAGATATTCGTGTCATGGTACTTAGTTATTTGCCGAGTGAGGCTGAGGCCTACGGCATGCTTTCTTCGGGCGCTCGGGGCTATTGCCACGCCCAAGCCCCGCCCAGTCAACTGCAAGAAGTGGCGACCGCCGTCATGGCAGGGGGTTATTGGATGCCGCCCATTCTTCTGCAGCGACTGGTGTCCGCAGCTATTCGTATTGATAGTGGCCCGCCAATAGCCATCCCTCAGGGATTCGAAAGTCTGACTGAGCGCGAGCACCAAGTGGCATTGGAGGTGGGGCGTGGCGCAAATAATAGAGAGATTGCGACGACGTTAGCGGTGAGCGAGCGGACAGTGAAGGCACATCTCACCTCCATTTTTGACAAGCTCAGTCTTCGGGATCGTGTGCAGCTCGCGCTCCTAGTTAATCGCCTGCCCGTTCACTGACTGCGGTCGATGCTCTGAGGTGACGATCCTAGTCCCTAGTAGGTTGTTGGAAATGCGTGGTTGCGATGAAAGTGTGAGCCGCGTCACATTTTTTACTCACTATTGCCCTTTGGTACATGTCGGAAACGTGTCTATTACAGGCAGGATTGCCCCTACTTACAGTCAGTACCCAATAAGGAAAGTGAGATGGCCGAGTCAATAGGAACAGTGTCTAAGATAATCGGTGTGGCGTATGCGCGCGCCGAAAATGGAACCCTGCGTGAACTGCGGTTGGGTGATGATGTTTATGAGGGTGAGGTGCTGGTTACGGCTGGCGGCAGCGTTGTGGAAGTCACTGTGCCTGATGCTCCGGCCATTGTACTGCCTGGAGATCGTGAGCTATTGCTCAGCAACGAAGTTATTCTGGGGGGAAACACAGCTGAAGAATCAATGATCGAAGAGGACTCTTTGACGGCATTAATCGCCGCCCTTGAGAGTGGCGAAAACGACATATTGGCGAGGCTTGAGGCAACCGCAGCTGGAATTGGTACGGGGGGCGGTTCGTTTATTCGATTGGGTCGGATCGGGTTTGGATTACCCGAGCTGCAAGACGTGAATAACGCGGCCACTGAAGCCAATCTGACAGTAGATATTGCTCAAAGCGTGTTTGATCCTGACCTGTTATTGGCTGTGGAAGCTACAGCAAGCATCACGTTAGATGCGGATATCACGGCCGATGACATTATTGATGCGGCAGAAGCGGGTCAGACGATTGCGATAGGCGGATCGACTGGAGGCGATGTCGCTGAGGGCGATACGGTCACGCTGACCATAAATGGTCAGACCTACACAGGGCCGGTGGACGGTGATGGTCGCTTTAGCATTGACGTGGCGGGTGCAGACCTGGCGGCGGATGCGGATGCCACCATTGAGGCAAGCGTCACGACTAGCACGGGCAGCATCAACGGTGAGGCGACGGCGACCGACACTGAGGACTATGGGGTTGATACCACCAGTGTTACGGCGAGCATCACGTTAGATTCGGATATCACGGCCGATGACATTATTGATGCGGCAGAAGCGGGTCAGACGATTGCGATAGGCGGATCGACTGGAGGCGATGTCGCTGAGGGCGATACGGTCACGCTGACCATAAATGGTCAGACCTACACAGGGCCGGTGGACGGTGATGGTCGCTTTAGCATTGACGTGGCGGGTGCAGACCTGGCGGCGGATGCGGATGCCACCATTGAGGCAAGCGTCACGACTAGCACGGGCAGCATCAACGGTGAGGCGACGGCGACCGACACTGAGGACTATGGGGTTAATACCCTCATCAGCAGCATCAGCGGCGACATTGTCATCAATGAATCAGATATTGTTGAGAATGGTGAAGCCACAGATACGGCTACAGTTATCGCTTCTGGCGGCTCCGGTATTTATACCTTCGCTTTTGCGCCGGATGTAAAAGCTCGATTAGAGGCAGGCGGATTCTCAATCGATGGGAAAACAGGCGTGGTGACCTTTACGCAGACTACCGCTTACAGCCATGCGTTAGGCAGTGATTATGCGGATAACGTGTATAGCATTGATGTGGTGGTGACCGACAGTAATGGCAGCACCGTCACGCAGAGGGTGGATGTGGATATTGTGGATGATTTACCTGAGGCCGGAGATTTTGCAGATCTTTCGGTCAGCTATTCCGTGGGCGCTACTGCATCGGGTGAAAATAGCAGCTATCAGCCAGGAGCTGATCAATTGGCGAGTGTGGTTATTAATGTTAATGGTACTCCCCAGTCTGGTGTTACCTACAGTGAGACAGTCAGGAGCGCCGACGGTGTTTGGACGATGACGGCTTCGGCCGGAGGCAACGAACTGTATTCGGTAACATTTAATGAAAATACGGGTGCCTATGGCTTTAATCTGCAAAGCACCGAGGTAGGAACTGAGACCTTCACGTTTACCGGCGGTCAAGCCGCTGCAGGTCCTAGCGGGAGCTATGAGATTACTGATGATGAAAATAATATTGTGGTGACAATCTCTGGCACGGGGGGCGACGTAAACGCATCGAATCAGGGTATCGGTGTCGCCGGTAATAATCTTGACCCCGAAGAATCATTAACCTTTAGCTACACCCCGTTGATCACAAATGTCGAACTCGAATATTTCACCGCTTCATCTGACATGACCGTCGATATTACTCTGAGTAACTCGGCTACTGGAGAGACCCAAACGTTTTCCGATGTTTCTCTTCCAAAGTCTACAGGCGGCTCGAATTCGATAATTCAGCTTCCTGATGCATCATTCGCGTTTAATACCGTGACCATAGCTGACGTCAACGGGAATGGATCAAACAGTATTAAGGTTAACGGCTTATCAGCCGACGTAACAACTACGCTTGATTCTGACCCACTAACGTTTGATGTGACTGTTATCGATTCAGATGGGGATGAAAGTTCTGACACGTTTGTGGTTACATTTACGGACGCACCGATCAGTATTGACCTAGACAACGATGGCGTCGAATACCTCTCCCGCGACGCGGGTGTGGTATTCACCGACGAAGGCACCGGTGAGTCGGTCAACACGGCGTGGGTCGCACCCGATGACGGTATGTTAGTCATCGATGTCGATGATTCGGGTACTGTGAACGCCTCGAAGGAGTACGTCTTCACTGAGTGGAGCGAGACTGCCCAGACCGACCTAGAGGCGGTGGCGGAAGTCTTCGACACCAACCAGGACGGCGTGCTCGATGCGCAGGATGATCAGTGGGACCAGTTTGCCGTCTGGCAGGATATCGATTCTGATGGCATCACGGATGACGGTGAACTCACCTCGTTGACAGATTTAGGTATTGAAAGTATTGCCCTAAATTACGCCAATGATAGCGAGTCTGGTACGGCTGCCGATGGCGATGTGGTCATCCATGGTCAGTCAGAGGTGATTTTTACTGACGGTTCGACGACTACCGCGGAGGATATTAGCTTTGCTATTAGCGCTGCTGATGTCATTAGTGACGATGCTGAGTTGGCTCTACCTGACAGTGAGCAGCCGATTGCTTCCCCAGAGGCTGTGGATGGAGACGGGGCTGATGGGTCTACCAATGATTTTGAGGCGACTATGATCGAAGCTGATTTGATGATCAATGTCGGTAAAGACAGTGAATTTGATGACAGTTCGAATCAGTAATTGGGCTCATTAAGCGCAGTCAACCCTCGATGCGTTTACGGGGGGTTGATCATTTCAGCCCTCGCCGCGAGCGGCGTGTCTGTGCAAGTCATTGCTAGCTGATGATGTTAGGAGAGGATTGTTAGCTTGAGATATGTGAAGCGCAATGAAGAGGGTGAGGTGGTGGCCATCAGTGCTTTGCCCGAGGTGGGTTATGAACCTGAGCAGGGAGCGTTGAGCGGAGAAATGGCAGCTTTTGTGACCTCAGTCGGCGGTAGCGCTGAGCTAGCGGCGTCAGACTGGGAATTTGTTCGCGTGATTGACGATTTGCTCGAGGTATTAATGGCAAAAGGGCTGATCAATTTCACCGATTTACCGATAGAAGCTCAACAGAAGTTTTTACAACGCAGCAAACTGCGCGCGCGGGCGAGGGAATCTTTAGATCTTCTGGACGACGACATCCTTTAACGTTCGTTCGCCTTGGTATTCTGCCTCCAATGAGACTCTCCGCACTATGTGAGCGAGGAGAGTAGCAAATACAGCGGGGCTCAAAGAGTAATGCCGGGACCGCAGGCGCCCGTGACGCCAGCTTCGATAACAGCCTCGTGCTCTTGGTCGTTTCCAACACCCTCCGCGATACACGCCAACCCGAGTGACTGAGCAATATTGGCATAGGTACGCACGAGGGCTAAGTTGCCGGGGTTAATCTGCAGATCACGGATGAACAGACTGTCAATTTTAATATAATCCGCGCCCAACTCACTTAACTTACCAATGTCGCTGATACGATAGCCCATGTGTTCGATGCCCATTTGAACGCCGAATTTCCGTGCACATGTGGCGAGTCGTCTGAAACCGTCGTCATAGGTGAAGGAGGCGGTTTCATCAATCTCGAGACTCAAGCGCTTGGTGGCCTCGCTATTCTTGCTGAGGTAATCTTCTAGCCATGCAGTGAAGGTTGGATCCGTAAGACTCGTCGCGGTTAAATTAATACAGGTGGGTTGCGCTTGCCGCTTAATGTTGTCAATGCCCAACACTATCATTTCACGATCTATTTGCCCGCCAAGGTCTAAACGATGCACCCATGGCATGAACTCCCCGGCTGATCGGATATCATCGTTAATGTTTAGTCTAATCATACCTTCCATATGCAGCAATTTATGGTGTGCGTCCAGAACAGGGAATGTTTGCATGAATAACCGACCTTCAGTCAGAGCGTTGTTTAGCTCCTTTTTCCACATGGCCGCCTGCTCTCGAGCTGGTAGAGCACTGCTTGCACCTCGAGTAGCAACAACCAGGGTAGATTCATTCTCGCCATCGGCGGCGAGCAAAGCGCCATCTAAGCTGGTCATAATCTGGGCGATCGTATCGCCACTGATGTAAGCGACACAGGAGCCAGGTACATGCGCATCTCGTCGCATGGCATGGTGATCGAGGGCATCGTATAAGATGCGCTGCAAGACCTCTCCTAAATGCTTAGGATTGTCTTCTCCCGGGGCAATAATACAAAAGTCGGATCCGTTAAGCCTCCCGGTCACCCAGCGGGTCTCTGTGGTCGCAAACTGTATTAACGCTGAGCCTATATCGTTGAGCAATGTATCAATATTTTGACGACCATAGTGTTGGTTAAGCCGTACAAGGTTGCCCAGCCGAACGAGCGCCACTGAACCCCGTGCATCCACACCATCCGAGGCCAGCTTTGCACTAAGCCGTGCCATAAACGGTTCGCGTTGTAAGATCCCCGTTGTTTTGTCGAGATCGGTTATCTCTCGCTGGCGAGTGAGTCGCTCGGATTCGCGGTTCAGCATGTCACGCACCCGGCGTGCCAATTCATTCATCGATCGAGTGACTTCGGCAAATTCGGTAGTGAAGGGTTCAGCAAGCGTGATGAAGCGGCGCTCGCCCATAGCTTGAGCCTGACCCACAACCTGACGTAGGGGTTGTAGAATGATGCGGAGTGCTAAACTACCGATAATACTGGCAAAAACAATCGCCAGTAGTAGGGCGAGCAGTGTTCGTTTTGCACCATTCCAGAGCTCCGCATACGCAAATTGGTCATGGCTTTTTAGTGATAACTCACCAACGGGATTCCAGCCGTTCGAGATGGTCGCGGTACCGGGGGTCGAGTAGATGGGGAATACCCTAGTTATCCACCTTGGTGTGTCTACCTCTGTCATCGTGTTGCTTCGACTAAAAATCACTTCTCCATTCGGATCAAGCAGCTCAATATATTCGTAGGACCCCTGATCCAACTTGGCAGCGAGCTGCAGTTCGAGAATCACCGGATCCAATGCTTGCTGCGACAGGGATAAGGCCAGGGCCGTTGCATCATCACTGTTTTTAAGAGAGAGCTGCTGCTCCAAATAGCGACTACTGCTGACGCCGTTAATGGCAAAGGTAATACCAAAGATCACCAGCATCAGTAGAGCGACGGATATCCATAATTGTTTATAAAGGGACATAGTGGTCTCCTAGATTCCCAAGTCAAAACCCTCGTCGCGCATCTTACTTAGTACGCTGCGCCAGCGGGATAGTCGGTTAATGGGATTAGCGCTGGAGGGAGCGGTTTTATTGCCCACCCACAAGGCCTGTGCGTTGAAGCTAAATACAGGGAAAAGATCACCGCGTTCATTGGCGGGCAATATAGTAAAGTCAATGTTGTCTAAAATCAGGGGAGGTGTAGTGGCCGACGCGTACCATGCCAGCACCATGTGCGCTTGCGTTAAACCGCCGCGTTTAGCCTTGACGTAAATCAATCGTAGCGACTCCGGATCAACACCCATCAACAGCAGTGTTGCATACTTGGCGATACTAAAGTCCTCACAGTCTCCGCGGGCTTTTCCCATGCTCTCCAGTGGTGTTGCCCAATAGTCTTCGGTACCCCAGACTTCCTCATCACTCACCCAACGAACTCGCTCATTAAAAAAGCCGTTTGTAAGCTGCAACTGATCTTCCAGCGATTGATTCCGGCCATGGATAATAAGTCGCTCCCAGCTTTTCACCGTTTGTTCAGCGGCTGGACCGAATTGGCTCCTTGCTTTGGCCCGAAGATCAGGGATAATCTGAGCATAGGTGGTGCTGCCAGAGAGGAGGGCGCCGACAACAAGCCCTACGAGCATGACTGTCCAAAGCTGTGTTATTCTTGAGCGCAATGGACTGTGTGTAAACTGCACAGGCTGCTGGCCAGCGCGGCAAAGGGCCGCAGGAGGGTGGGCGCTAGCACTCCTCAACAGCACCAACAGTCGGAAAAAAATAAGCGTCATGTTCTTTACACATATGTCCCACCGTACGACGAGTTAAACTAGGATGATGCCACTATGAAAATTAAAGGGTGTAAGGGTTTATACTGTAGGCCCCATATTTTAGCATGGATACTGGCAAATGCGATGGCCTTGCCGGTGGCGGCTGCCCCAGTTAGCACCTATGGCGAAGCTATTGCCGCTGCTTTGCAAACCAATCCAGCAGTCGTATCGGCCTACTATGAGTTTGAAGCGATCCGAGAGGCGCAACGCGTGGCACAGGGCGGCATGCTGCCGAGCGTTGATTTAAACGCCGAGTATGGAAGGCTTGAACGTGATACCCCCGTGCAAGATTTTGGCGATTATGATCGCGATTCCGTGCGCTTTAGTATTACCCAACTATTATTCGATGGCTTTCAAACTCGGGACCAAGCGCGCGCCTTAGGGTACGAAAAACTAGCCCGGTACTATGATATCCACGGTGCCGCTCAGAACGTGGCATTGGAAGCGACGGCCGTGTATTCGGACACCGTATTATTTCAGGCCTTAGTGGACTTCGCAGAGGAAAATTATGTTGTGCATCGACAAATCTTCAATAAGATTGCGCAGCGCGTAGAGGCGGGTCGAGACGAGCGCGTTAACCTTGAGCAGGCCACAGCGAGAATGGCGCTCGCTGAATCCAATTTGTTGACCGAGGTCACCAATTTATACGATACCCGCGCTGAATTTCAGCGCGTGGTCGGTGAGTTGCCCGGCGATGACCTACCCATGGCCTTTGTGCCAATGGGGGCGGTGCCAAATATGCGCGATGAAGTCTTAAAGGTAGCGTATCAAAATAGTCCAAGTATCAATCGAGCGACGGAGGAAATGCGCTCGTCGCAGGAATCGTTAAATGCCACTAAAGGACAGCTATTCCCGCGTATAGATATTCGTTATAGAAATGAACAAGAAACCAACATCAATGGTTTTCGAGGTGATTATGACCTCCAAGCGATTGAGGTGGTGGCCACCTATAACTTGTACCGCGGCGGCGCTGATAGCGCGCGCAGGCGGGAATTTGCCAATCGGTACTACGCCGCAGTCGAATCTCGAAAGCAGGCGTGCTTGGACGTGCGACGTGAGGTAATGATTGCTTTCAACGACGTCCGAGCACTTGAGCAGCAGATTCGTTATCTGGCACAGCAACTAGATTCGCAGGATAAAACGCGCAAAGCTTACAATGATCAATTTGATCGCAACCAACGCACACTCCTTGACCTGTTGGATTCTCAGAACGAATTCTTTGATACTCAGCGAGCATACGTCACTGCACGCACAGACTTAGTTAAGAGGCAGGCAACGGTCGTGGCAGAGTTGGGCAAACTAACCGACGCACTTGACGCTGAGGGCTTTAATAGCGGCAAATTAGCGGAGATCAAGCTAAATTTGGCTAGACAGACCGACAATAAGACGCCTGAATGCGGGCTAAGTGTTGTTCCTGCTATTAATATAGACCAAGAAGCCATTTTTGAGCGCTTGAATGCTCGAGCTCGGTAAATAGAGATCGTCGTTTAGGGTGATGGGTGGTGTGAAATAGCAGAGTCCAGATGGCTTTGCTGGTCTGTTATAGCGCGCAGTTACTGTCGCGCTATGGCCGGTTCAGGCTTTGAATCCTTCCGCAAAGGTTAAGCCCTCCAAAAAGCTAGTCAGTGAATCAATATTGATGGGCTTACGCATTAGCGTGACGTCAGTGGCCTGTATGTGCTCTAGATCTTGATCCGCGTCCAAATGACCGCTAATCATAATGTATTCAAAGTCGCGACCGGATCGGTCTTTAAGTGCCTTGATCAACTCCGCACCATCGCGTCCAGGCATGCGCATATCGGTCATAACGAGGGTGATATTGGGATCAGCCTCAACACACGCCTCAGCCTGCTCGGCGTTAAAGGCCGTAGCACAGATATAATTGAAGGATTCTAGAAACTCTGCCAGCTCCTCGGCTATGATGGTTTCGTCGTCAACGATTAAAATATGCTTGTGTTGCATGCTCGCTCCCAAAGCCTCAGAGCACTAAGCATAAAGCGCCGATCGCCATTGGGGAAGAGCAGATCTATGCTAACCTCAGTTATTGGTGTATTTACTAGGGCTCAAATGTCATTCAATCTCAGAACGGGCGCTATTATCGGTTTATCCAGTGTTGTCATTGGCGCATTACTGGTGGCGTTTTTCGCGATTTCTCGCGTTACAGAGCTCAGAGACCTGCAAGCTAGGCTGCTCATGGACGTTGAAAATGCTATAGAAATGCGCTCGTACATCGATCATAGCGTTCGGCATTTAGCAGACGGACAAGTCCCTGATGATCGTTGGTGGAATGCCTTCGAGACCCTGCCTACCCCCAGTAATTGCTGCGCGCTAGAGTTGCAACAAGTCCTCCAGATGCGCGGTGCGGATAGCAATTATCCCTTACTCAAGGAGCGACTTTATGCGCTCCAGGAAGCTACAGCTGCGCCTGCCGACATACTCAGAGAGCGAGTGGAGGCATTGAAGCAAGCCAATCGACCCTTACCGTATTTTGTCATATTAAGTGCTTTTCTGATGCTCGTCATGTATTGGAGTATTTTACAACGTGGCGTACTGATTCCCATTGAACGACTCGAAAGAGCGGTGAGAGAACAAGATATTGATATACCTTTTACATTTGATGCACCAAAATTTATGGCCAATGAAATTCAGACTCTTGCGCAGGCATTTGCCACCGTAATAAGTCGGCTTGAGGACGACTTGTCGACTCGGAATACAGAGCTGGAATTGGCTAAGGATGGTGCAAGACGTGAGTCACTAGAGCGAGCGGAGGAATTAGCTGAGCTAATCGATGGCAGCGGCTCACCTATTTTTGGCGTGGACAGCAAGGGCGCTATTGACGCGTGGAATCGTAAAATTGCCTCATTAACCGGGGTTCCCGGTGAGGCGGCTATGGGTAAACTATTTGAGCGGGGATTTCTCGACGCATCGAATCGCATAAAATTCCATGAAGCCGTCGAAAAATCCCTTAGCGGGCAGACAGTGGAGGGGCTGGAGATTGCGGTTTTTGCAAAAATGGGGGATGCATTACAGCTGCTGCTAAATGTATCCCCAGTGCGATCAGAGGCAGGAGACATTATTGGGGTAACCTGCTTTGGGCATCAAGTGGGAGAGTTTTTAGCGTCCACTGCAAAATTATTTGAACGACAGCGCACGACTTATTTCAATGAACTCGCCGGCGGAGCTGCACATCAGCTTACCCAGCCGCTACAAAAAATGCGACTGTACCTTGCGAACGCCCAGAATCGACTTCGACGTTCAGAGATTGACAAACCGCTGTTAGCGGAGAAATTGGCGGGTGCCGACAATGAACTCACACGCATGGCTGAAATCATTGATCATCTGCGTCTTTTTGGTAAACCGACTACTGCTATTGATGGCGGATTTAGTCTCACCACGGTTGTTGATCGCTGTGTGGAGCTAATGAAAAACGGCATGCTTGAGCAAGGTATTGTGCTCAAGATTGAAAATGAGTTGGGATCGCAATTTGTCAATGGGCACCCGCTGCAGTTGGAAAAATCTTTAATTGCGGTGCTTGATAATGCCCGAGAGGCATTACTTGAAGCCAATCCAGAGGGAGCTGAGGTGATAATGCGGGCTTGGCTTGACGCCCCGCAGGGATGTGCTCGAATGTCGATTAAAGATAACGGCGGCGGAATCGATATCGCCGTTATCGATAAAATATTTAACCCTTTCTTCACCACAAAAATAGCAGGGAAGAATGTTGGCTTAGGGCTCGCGTCAGCTAAAGCGCTCATTGAGGATATTAACGGCGAAATAAACCTTAACTGCAGTGGTGAATTTACCGTCGTTAACATATCCATACCACTGGCTGCCTCAGGTACCGATGGGGCGGGCGCACTCTGATGCGCCGACAGTTTGCCAGCGGTCAGGAGCTGGTCTTTGGGGCTATTGCCTCATTGGTGACATTCTTTTTTATTCTTCTACCACCAGTAGAAGTGGCTGGCCTATCGCTATGGTTTTATCTGATTCCTGCGCTATTCGCTGCTTATCGGCTGTCCGTTTCAATAATCATCGCCTTATTGATGATTGTCGCGGTCACTGCTTATTTTTTTACTTACCAATTACTGATCTCTTATGTTGCAGAATCGTTAGCCACGTTGATTTTTCTGTCGGTTCTGTCAATAGGGAGAAAAGCTAATTCACGCATTAATACGGTATTGATTGCAGTGCTGTTGCTGCTAGGGGTTATTTACCCGCTAATCGTCCTCATCAATTACTTTATCGGTGGTCTCGATATTCAGTCGGCTTTATTGTTGGCCACCAGCTTCAGTATAAACGGCTTGATGTCGGTGCTGGTAGCTGAGGTATTAATTGTCGCCATGATGTTCTCAAACCAACCCTGGTTGCGAAGATACGTCAAGGCTGTCGATACGCCGCCATCGCTGCTTAATGTGGTGGAATTTTTTGTCGGATTTAGTACGTCAATTAGTATGATACTCATGTTGATCTTTTACTCGTCGGTGTGGGACAGGTCGATAAGTAAGTGGGTCGCTGACTTAGCAGACAGTCGTTTTCACACCATTTTCAGCACTGCAGAGTTATCCGTTGAAGCGAAACTAGAAGAACTGTCGAGCATGGTGTCCGGCCATTCAGCATTAACGTTAGATGATGGTGCACTGGCTGATCTGTTAGCAGAATATGAATTCTCAAACGGGAGTAGTTACTCTTCGCTTGAGCTGGCGGTTCGCTGGCCTACCGGTGAAATCGTGAGCACATCAGGAATAAATCCAAGGGTTGCTGAACGCAGCTTTTCACGCGCACAGACAAACAAAGAAAAAGGGTTTATAAAATTTGATGTGTCACTATTTAGTAACGAACAGCAGCCGGCTTTTTGTTTGTTGAGCGATGATGACAACAGGCCTGAGCTGCTTTTGGTGTTCTCAACCCAGAGCGCGGCAAACCAATTTACTTATAGCGACGCGCTTTCCTCCTATGGCGCGACTTTTTCCGAGCCTGTCAAACAAATCGATAATATCGACCAGCTAGCCGCCGGCGGGACAATCATCAATGAATTATCGGGAAGTGGGTTACTGTGGAGGCCGGCCGAAACTCAATCTGCTCAATCAAAACTTCGAATGTATTCTCCGCTTTTAGATGAAAGCGTCCTTAGACTCATAGCGCCGTCGACGCAGCTAGTCCAGAAGTTCACTGGCACGCTGCATAATGTGGGAGAGTTCTTTATTGCTATGCCCAATGCGCAACATTATCGAACTTATGTTAACGCGATAACTATAACGGTGTTGATTGGACTGCTACTGCTGGCTATCCTTTTAGCGGCCGCCCATTTTTTTGTAGCCAGACTGATACTGCCGCTCGAACATTTGACGGACCTATTTAAAAACTGGCGTCACCTCAGAGGGGATGAGCTTGGCTCCGATACTGCATTAAAGGCGTTAGACGAAAGAGATCGTCCGATTATCGTTGAGTGGCGTAGTTTACAGTCTGCCTTTCGCGCCTTAGCCGACGATGTTATCCAGGGTGAGCGACGGGTGTCGATGGTCGCAGCGAATTACGATGAACTATTACGCTCTTTGCCTCTAGGCGTTTTAGCGATCGACGCTGCGTCTCGGGTACAGTTTTTAAATAATGCCTTTGGCGAAATGATTGAAAAGCGACAAGCGGCTATTTTGGCGCTTAAGCTTCAGGCGGCAAAAATGTTGGCTAATAATCTGACCGCAGAAGAGTGGCGACTGGATATAGAAGGTCGACCACCTAAGAATCTTCTGCTCGTCGTCAATCATCGCCTGGATGATCGAGGAAAAGAGTCGGGATTGTGGATCATTGCCACCGATTTGACGCAGCAAAAGCTGGCCAATACTCAGTTGATTCAAGCTTCAAAGCTGGCGACGCTGGGTGAAATGTCTGCGGGCATGGCGCATGAATTGAATCAGCCGCTCAATATTATTTCGCTCGCGGCAACTAATCTGCGGGCCTCGATAGCAAAAGGTGAGGACACACCTGATGAGAAGGCCCTAGCCAAGCTAGACCGCATTGACGGCGCGGTCAATAGAGCCGCTGGTATTATTGACCATATGCGTTCTTACGGTCGCCTTGCAGGCGCTGAATTGAGCGCGCTGTCTATAAGTGACATCATTAAAGGAGCATGCGGCTTAATGGCAGAGCAGCTAAACTTGGCTAATATTTCGCTAACCAATAATGCAGCTGAGCATCAGGGAGTGGTAAAAGGTAACGCGATCCAGTTGGAGCAAGTATTGATCAATCTCATTAATAACGCTAAAGACGCGATTCGCGATTCGGGTATTCAAGGCGAGGTTACTATTGATTGTGAGGTCAGTGGTCGTCGCATACTGATTAGAGTCACTGATAACGGCGGTGGTATTCCTGAGGATGTTTTACCGCACATTTTTGAGCCCTTTTATACCACCAAAGCGGTGGGTAAAGGGACAGGCTTGGGTGGTTCAATTAGTTACGGTATTGTGCGTGAGATGCAGGGAGATATGTGGGCAGAAAATGTGCTCGGTGGTGCCCAAATAACCATCAGTCTTCCATTGGTGGAGGCATAGTCAGTGAGCGTGGTTGCGAGTCATTAAAAATTCAGTTGGAATGAGTGAGTATGAAGGTACTAATAGTTGATGACGAGCCTGAAATCAGAGAAGAGCTCTGTGAGTTTGTCGAGGACTTTGGCTTATCAGTAGAAACGGCGGCCAATGGCGAGGAAGCGTTGGTCAAGTTTTATGCAGATCCGGAAATAGCTATTGTGCTGAGCGATCTCATGATGCCTGGTCTCAATGGACTTGATATGCTTGAGAATATGAACACGACGCCTGAAGTTTGCGATCGCGTGAAGCAAGTCATTTTTATGACGGGCAATGGTAATACTCAATCGGTTATTCGAGCAATGCACTTAGGCGCCACAGAATTTTTGCTCAAGCCGGTTGATCTAGATTTGTTAGAACAACACGTGGTGTCAGCCAGAAAACTCGTGGCTGCGGAACGTTCCCGTCGTGCGCAAGAGGCGGCGCTGAAAGAACAAGTCAGCTTCAATGAAGTTGAAATTTCGACGCTTAATCGAAACATAGAGCGCGCCTATGAAGAGGCGCTAGCCTGTTTGGCCTCAGCGGCAGAATATAAAGATCCCGAAACCGGTCAGCACATCACCCGTATCGGTGAGTACGCCGCGGTCTTGGCGAAGGAGCTCGGTTGGGACGCGGATCGTTGCGCAATGATTCGTTTGGCAGCTCCGCTCCACGACGTGGGTAAGGTAGGGACACGCGATAACGTACTGTTAAAGCGAGGTTCTTTAGACCCAGAGGAGACCAAGCATATGCGCGAACATCCAGAAACGGGCTTCCATATTTTGTCAGCTTCGCCTTATCCTGTGATGAAAATGGCAGCCCGCATAGCCTATTGCCACCATGAACGCTGGGACGGCAGCGGTTATCCTCGAGCACTACAAGGCAGTGAAATTCCTATGGAGGCATCGATTACCTCGTTGGTCGATGTTTATGATGCCTTGCGCTCGGAACGCCCCTACAAACTTGCTCTCAGTCATGAGACCGTTATGAGTATTATCAGAGACGGTGATGAACGCACCAGACCTGAACACTTTCGACCTGATGTCATCCAAGCGTTCCTGAATGCTGAGGAAAAAATGGCGGCAATATTTGATAATTTCAAAGATGAAGATGCCCCAGAAGGCGCTTCAATAGAGAGCAAAAAGCTCAAGACCAGGCAATTATGAAAACACTTATCGTAGAAGATAGTTCCACGTTATGCGCGATCTATCAGGCCTATCTCGATGGTACTGGACTCGATGTCTATACTGTTGAAAGCTACAATGAAGCCTTGGATGCGTTGGATTCACTTAAGCCTGAGCTGGTGTTACTTGATATCGAGCTGCCAGATGGCAATGGACTAGACTTGCTTGCGGAGACGGCAATGATGGACCCTCCGCCTGCCGTAGTGGTGATGACTGGTCACGGGGTAGAGTATGCGGAGCAGGCGATCGAGCGGGGTGCTGACGACTTTCTTGGTAAACCTTTTGATGCCTCTCGATTACGGGTCACGCTCACCAATGCGGCAAAAAAATTACAGTTAGCGCAACAACTGCGGGAAATCTCGAAGGAGCGGCAGGGACTCCGTGGTTTAGTGGGTGCTTCGCCTGTTATGCAAGCGGTGTATAAATCGATTGACTCACTGGCGACAACTCGAGCTACCGCATTCATCATGGGCGAGAGCGGTACTGGCAAAGAACTTGTTGCTCGAGCGATTCACGATATGTCAGCCAGAGCGCCCAGAGAGTTTGTCACGCTCAATTGCTCTGCCATGCCCGCTGATCGATTGGAGAGCGAATTATTTGGCCTCGCTAACGGCGATCGTGGCACCCAACAGAGCCAGGCTGGATTGCTGAGCCAGGCTAATCACGGGACATTATTTTTAGACGAAGTGTGTGACATGTCCTACGAGCTGCAGTCGGCTTTACTACGCTTTATTCAAGAAGGTACGTTTAAACCGGTGGGTGGTGATGGAGAAATAACGGTCGATGTACGCATTATTGCCTCCACAAATCGAGATCCATTATTTGAGATGCGCGAGGGACGGCTTAGAGAAGATTTATTTTATAGATTGCACGTCGTACCACTACGGATCCCACCCCTGCGGGAACGCCATGATGACATCATGCAGCTTGCGGATCATTTCCTGGCTGTATACAGCGAAACTGAAGGACGCTCAGGGGTAAGTTTTTCGCAAGATTGCCGGCGCGAACTGTCCCGCTATCCATGGCCGGGTAATGTGCGTCAGTTGGAGAACATCGCCTATCGCGTTGTTCTTATGGCCCAAGGACAGCAAGTTGAACTGACGGACTTAAAACAATTTATCAGCGACAGCGATCGCGGTGACGGATCGGGTGTCGTGGCGGGCAAATCTGACCGTGCCATTGAAATTTTTCAGAGCAATAGTGGTGCCAGCATAGAGCCACTATGGATGACTGAGCGGCGTGCCATCCAACAGGCAATAGACGCCTGCGGGGGCAATATCAACAAAGCCGCCGGACAGCTGGAAGTGGCACCCTCGACCATTTATAGAAAAATCCAGTCTTGGAAAGTAAATGGCGAAGATTAAGTTCATGGAAGATAGCTATGTACGGCGTTATTAATAAGTCCCTAAAAGATATGATTATTGAACAGTTTGGCGTTGAGCGCTGGACGTCTATCTTAAGTCGATCGGGCATTCCCGCGGATAGTTTCCTATCGCTGCGAAGCTACGACGATGAGCGTACTTATGCTCTGGCGCAAGCCTGTGCCGATGAACTGCAAATCCCCTTAGGTGCTGCGCTGAAATCCTTTGGTGAGCATTGGGTGCAACGTACACTTGATAACGAATACAGTGCACTGGTCAATTCTGCTGGCGCGCATTTAGTCGAATTTCTACAAAACCTAAACGCGCTGCATGACAAAATGGCCTCTACCTTCGCTGATTATCAGCCGCCCAGTTTTGACGTTGAATCATTACCCGGCAGCATGATCAGCATTATGTATACCAGTCAGCGTCAGGGACTTACGGCCTTTGTAGAGGGGCTTCTGTTGGCGCTAGCTCGACGTTTCAATCAAGGCATGGACATTGTCGGTATTGAGCCACAGAAGGTTCAGTTCGGTGAGCAGACTCGCTTTATGTTACGACTGCATTAAGGTATGACGACAGACACTGACAATGTGCAGTTTTGGAACGATCTCAATCGACTTTTTACGGCGGTTTTTCAAATAGATGAGCAAGGCCGCATTGTTCGAAGTAGTGCTCTGGTCAGGCGTTTTCAGGCGACCGATGGTGCGCTGGAGAGCAATTTTTTCGAGTTATTCGACTTTAAACGTCCCACGGCGTTTGACGGAACGTTTGCGGGAGCAAAAAACAACAAGGGTAAATTGTTTCTTGCATTCAGTGAGTCAATAGGACTTGCTGTCCGGGGTCAAATGATGGATTTCAGTCATCACGGCTTGGCCGGTCTATGCTTTGTTGGGGTGCCCTGGTTGTGGTGGATGCAGTCGAATAACCCTGATACTCCTCTGCTATTCAATGACTTCCCTATCCATGACGCGCAGATGGATCAGTTATTTTTCATGACCACGCAGCAAACCATGGTGGATGATTTACAGCTGGTCAACGATGAATTGCTATTGGCGAAAAATGAAGTCGATCAATTACATGTGTCTCGATCGAAATATTTCCATCATATTAGCCATGAGATGCGCACCCCCTTAAATGGGATTATCAGTACCTTAGCCTTGCTTAAAGAGGATCAACATGATCATCGAACCGAGGAGCTCATTCGGTTGGGCAGTCACAGCGCGTCACGCTTACTAGAGGTTATTAATTATACGCTCGATACCGCTTCGCTAGAGACTGACGACACAGAAGAGCAACAGGAACTGTTTGATCTCAACAGTATAATCGATGACAGCCTTGCGCTTATTCAAGCGAGAGCACTGCAAAAAGGCATTGAGCTACGCCGCGCTGGGCAACAATATTTTGAAGCGCCGTATCGCGGGCGCCTCCAGTTATTACGGCAGGTCCTTTCTAATTTATTGGCTAATGCAATCAAGTTCACCCAAGAAGGTTTGGTGGTGATTTCTGCTCAAATGCGGGAAGCACAGGCGGACGGCAGACACCTCATTGCTTTTTCAGTGGTCGATGAAGGCCCTGGGATACCCGAGGATGATCTGGTCCGCGTGTTCGAGCCCTTCGTCACGGGTGTTACTGAAGAAACTCAGAATGAACAGGGAACTGGACTGGGACTCAATATTGTTAAGCGCTTTGTGGCCACACTTGGCGGTACCGTTACCGTTCAGTCTCAGCCGGGGGAGGGATCAACATTTAGTTTTGCTATACCGCTGACGCCCGTAGAAAATAAGAACAGCGACGTCTCAGTTCGCTCCTATGAATCAGATTATCAGCTGACAGGCACGGCGTTGGTTGTTGATGACATGCCTATCAATCTGACCCTTAATGCCCAGCTATTGCAAACCATGGGCCTTACCGTTGATACGGCATCTTCCGGTAAAGAGGCGGTGGCAAAGGTGATGGGTAGCCCTGGGCGCTTTGATGCGGTTTTTATGGATTTAGATATGCCTGAAGTCAGTGGATTTGAGGCGGCCCAACAAATCCTAGCACTGCCGATGGACGCTGTGCCGCGTATTATCGCTTTGAGTGCGCACTCTTCGCACAACGATCGACAGCGCGCCAGTGAAGCGGGCATGGATCGTTTCATTGTTAAACCTTTCGTACGCGAAGATATCATCGATGCAGTGCAAGACTGGTTGCCAATGTCGCCTAAGAAAGACATCAATAGAGTACCTGAAGACTCGAGTGAACAAGCATTTTTGGACGCTTCGTCTGACCAAAAAAATAATGAGTTAGATGGCGTCCTATCATTCGAAGCGGGGAAGATTGAGTCGCTTATTCAAGAGCTGGGTGTTGCTGTGACGAAAACATTAGTCAGCAAGTTTCTTGCCGAATCGTCCGATAGATGGGATGGATTACAAAAAGCCATGGCGACGGATGACGTTGATGTCACGTCTCGAGAGACCCACACGCTAGGAAGCTCCTGCTTGACCTTTGGCCTCCTTGCAGCGGGGCAGCGGTTTCGTCACTTGGAAGCTCAAGTCACCGCTGGCAAACTGATTTCACCCGCTGACTTGGCGGCGGTAGAGGGGCCCCTCGCTGAGGGTATCTGGCAACTCGAAGCGGCCCTGCAAAAAAAAGAAAGTAGCTAACTGAGATTTCGAGCTGCGATGATCACCCACTCAGCATGAAAATAACTCGATGATAACGACACGATTAACACAGGATTCAATGACATGATAATGATCTCCCGAATGCTCATTGGTTTAGGCGCGGCGCTGCTGCTGGTTGTAGGGCTAGGACTTTGGTTCGCTGTTGAGCAATCGATGTTGCAGATGGGGCTGTCCGTCACCGCTGACCGTGGTCTGGGAACCGTGCGCGCTGACATAGCAGGATTTTTTGTTGCCTCAGGAGCCCTGGGTTTGGCCGCAGCGCTGTCACTCAACCGTAACCTGCTGTGGCCCCTGCAGCTACTACTGGTGGTAGCACTGATAGGTCGTATTATTACGTTCAGTATCGATGGTTTGAGTGCCGCAGGACCGGAAAGTATGGTGATAGAAGTGCTGCTGCTTGTAGTCCTTCAGTGGTGCCGTAACTTATGGCCCAATACGCCCGTCTAAATGTGAACTTGCCAGAGTTGAAGCTATCAATTGGCGGGTGTTGACTGGGTCAATCACAGTATCTATCTCGAGAAAGCTCGCGGTTTCAAGCGCTTTTCCTCGCTCATACATGTCCTCAAGTAAGGTGTTGTACAGCTGCTCACGCTGCTTGTCATCAACCGCGGCTTCGAGCTCTTGTTTATAGCCTAGCTTGACCGCGCCCTCGAGGCCCATTGCTCCGAATTCACCTTCGGGCCAGCTAGCGGCAAGAACAGGCACCTCAAATGAGCCACCCGCCATAGCCATTGCACCCAGTCCATAACCGCGGCGCAAAAATATACTGACTATTGGTGGGGTAAAGGTCGATCCAGCGATGAATAGCTCGGACATGACGCCTGGCGCCCCCGCTTCTTCACTGCTCGGTCCGACCATAAATCCGGGCGTATCAATGAACGACACCAACGGCAGATTCCACCGCCCTGCCAGTCGGTATAAGTCGGTCGCTTTTCTGGCAGCTTCGACATCAATCGCACCACCCAAGTGCCGACAGTCACTGGCCAGAATAGCCATTGGAATGCCCGCAATGCGGGCAAAACCGGCAAACAGTGCTTTACCAAAATCAGCCCGTATTTCCAGTAATGAATGTTTATCGACAAGTGTGTTTATGATGCTACGAACGTCATAGGCGAGTCTACGATGGCTAGGTAAGGCATCGCGTAAGGGCCTTTGATCCTCTGCTTCCCAGCAGGCGCTTTGACCTTGGGTATAACTCAATACTAATTTTGCAAGAGCAGTGGCGTGCTGTTCGTCCTCTGCAAGCAGGTCGACGACGCCGTTCCGCAAGTGGACATTGACAGGCCCTACTTCCGTTGCCTGGTAATGACCGAGCCCACCCCCTTCTATCATGGCCGGCCCCGCCATTCCAATCCAGCTGTCACGGGTGGCAATCCGCAAATCGGCGGCACCAAATAATGCGGCATTGCCAGCAAAGCAATAGCCGTGATTAATGGCTACCCGGGGTACTTGACCCGCTAGGCTCGCCCACCGATGAAAGGTGGGGACGTTGAGTCCGCCCATGGCAATAAGAACATCGGTATCACCCGGCCGACCACCTCCACCCTCGGTATACATAATGATAGGCAGTCGACGCTTGGCGGCGAGTCCCAGTAATCGATCAATTTTCTTGTGGTGAAAAAATCCCTGCGTGCCGGCAAGGACCGAGTAGTCATTAACAATAATCGCCGTCCTGGTTTTATCAGGCAGATAGCTGCCATCATTAACGTGCCCTATGACGGTGAGTACACCGTCACCCGGGGTTTCAGTGTGCAACTCACTAAGCGGACGTCGTGAGCGCTGAGCAGCGACAGCAAAATCACCGTATTCGACGTCGATTTTCCCGTTTGTGAGGTCAAGAAGATTTTCCCGGGCGGTACGTCCGCCTCGAGCGTGGCGTTTAAGAACGCTATCAACTCGATGCTCATCCTCAAGAAGCGCGCGTCTACTGACGAACTGCTCATGGGGGCTGTCGCTATTGTTGGTCATGAAAAATCTCCAAGTGGCGGGTTGAGTCAGCGGCCTTTAGTTAGTAGTAATCGCCTACAGTACTTATGGCGCACTGTGGTAACCGGGTTGATCCACCGCCAATCGACCGGCAACAGTGTGTCGTAAGTGTTCAGCCAGTCCTGGCGTATCGAGTGCGAGATGTTCTCTCAAGGCATTAACCAACGTCCAGCGTAAGATGCTTAATGCCTCACTGCCGCCCAGCAAGGCTTGAAGACGACGGTGCTCCGCCGTCGCGAGCTGAGGGCCCTGTAACAACTCTCTTTGCGCTATGCCGAGCGCGTTATTGGCGACCTTAGCAAGGAAAGCGGGTCGTCCATGTGCTTGTGCGGCGATGTCTTCGGTGAGAAAAACTCGAACCCCCTCGAGTAATTCGGCTGGCATGGGCAGCTGCTGCCCCTGATCTAAGTTTTTTGCTGTCGGCAGTTCAACACGGCCGGGGATAATAAGATTGACACAATCCATTTGTGCCTCTGAGGAACGCCTGCCAATAACAGGCCGCTCGACGCTGGGTGTTTCTCCCGTACGCCAAGTGGATGCCATGCAAAGGGTGGTAATTGACCACCAGAATGAGCCGAACACTTGCCAAAAGGCCAGGTCAGGCCGGTGAACAGCGGACCCGGTTATTGATTCATAGCCGGCAAGCAGGTCGTCTACGGTGCCAAAGCCACCGACCGGTAGATCAGACCGACCGAAACGCCAAGAGTTTACGCACAGCCAGCCCAGATCGCGCATTGGATTGCCAATTTGCGCTAGTTCCCAGTCCAAAACACCCTGTACCCCTCGATGATCAATCATCAGATTGCCATTGCGAAAGTCCCCATGCACAAGCGTCAGCGGAGCACTTTTCGGCAAATGGTCAAGTAGCCACCGAGCGGTAAAGTCGATCATAGGTTCAGGGATATTTAAATCTTTGTAGGCGTCCCACGTTTCGTTTATGAGTGTTGCAGGGGTGACGCTAGGTAGCAGTGCTGTTAGTGATTCATCAATGGGTATGGCGTGGATGCAGGCCAGTATTTCACCGCACTGGCGTGCCAGTTGCGGCCTAACTTCTGCCAGTGCCGGTGCTCGGACAATCCGCTGGCCCAGCGTTTCCCCCTCTAGCCACTCCATCAAATAACCCTCACCGAGATGGTCGTGAGGTTGGAGGATGTAGATGACGTTAGGTACGGGAACGCCTGACTGCTGGGCCAACTGCAGGAGATAGGCCTCGGCGGCCAATGTCGTCTGTCCTGGTAGTGCCTCCTGTTCGAGCATCGATTGAGCGCGGCGCAGGGCGAATTTCTTCTCACCATCGGTGTGAATGGTGCGCAGGGCATACGTTTCTTGGCTGGCACCCGCGGTCAGTTGTTTGCACTCTACCAATGTTTGAAAACCCGACACCTCAGTTTTCAGGATTGAGGATAGTCTGCCTTCCAGCGGTTCAAGACGGGTCATTAACTTACCCCTTTGGGCTTTTTCTGGTTCATAAAGCCAAATAAGTAGCCGGCGACGCGGCGCATTTGTATTTCGTCTGCGCCCTCGGTAATTCGGTACCGACGATGATGTCGATAGATATGCTCGAAGGGTTTGTAACGGGAATAGCCAAGGCCACCGTGCACTTGCATGGCTGTATCGGCCGCTTCACAGCACAATCGGTTGGCTTGATAGTTACAGATGGACACCTTGTCCGATACCGAAAAAGCACCCTGCTCGTCCATAAGCCATGCGGTTTTATGGATCAGTGCTCGAAGCATTTCGCAGCGTGCTGTCAAATCCACCAGAGGGAACTGAATGCCTTGGTGACTCGACAGTGGTTTACCAAAGGGTTTGCGTTGTTTCGCGTACTCGACCGCTTCGTCAATGCAATATTGCGCAGCACCAAGACTGGAGGCAGCTTGCCGAATACGGTTTTCGTTGAAAAAATGCTGGACAATGTGCAGTCCTCGACCCTCGCCACCAAAGATAGCTGAATCAGGCACGCGGACATTGGTAAACGTCACATGGGCGTGATCGGTGGGCATATTGAAAGTCCATAAATAATCCTCAATGCAAACTCCTGGGGTGTCCATAGGAACTAAAAACGCGGTAATGCCTTCAGCGTCCCCCGCCGCGCCGCTGGTTCGCGCCATCACCATATCGCACTGGGCAAGATGGACGCCCGTGTTCCAGGTCTTCTCCCCGTTAATGGTCCAGTGATTGCCATCTTTGACCGCGCCGGTCTCCATATGAGTGGCGTCTGAGCCGTGCTCAGGTTCGGTAATACCAAAGGCAAACCCGGCGGTGGCGTTTTTCAGTCCCTCAAGCCACTCGGTCTTTTGCTGCTCACTTCCGTATTCCAGCATCAGTAGCAGTCCTATATTGTTTCCCACGACGGAATGCTCGTTTTGTAGGTCGTTGTGAAGCCCCAGTCCCTTGGCGGCTAAGTGCTCACGGATAATGGCCATCCCTAAGTTACTGCCATTACGACCGCCGTGCTCTTTGGGAAAAGGGTAGCTGTAGATCCCGGCCTCAATCGCCAGTTGTTTAGCTTGGGCGAGTAAAGCCTCCCATTCCTCAGTGGGTAGGCCGCTACGATCCCAATCAGTACGCGCATTTTCGCGCCGATGATCAAAAAAGCGCGCATTATCATCGGCCGCTTCCAAGGGTTTTATCTTGGCGTCGATAAAGGCGTCGAGTTCCTGTAGAAAATTAATAATGTCTTTGGGTATCTCAAAATTCATAGGGGTCCCTAAGTAATGACTATGCACAGACTGTAGTGTAGGTTGATTGTGGCGAGTTTGGCTATGTTAAGACAGGAGCTGCTTACGCGCCTAATATCAGGCCGCCGAGGGGAAAGTGGCGGACCAGTGTTGTGCTTGAATAGCCCTAGGATCGCCAGTGTTTGTCCCTTACGTGAGGAGGTCGCATGCTAGTCGTTAGACGACTGTCGCTGTTTGTTTTAATAACGCTCATGGTGGTGCCCGGGTGGGCTAACGTCGATCCTATGCCGCAAGGGCGGCCGCTGTCTGAAAAAAAACCACCGGCTATTGAAGAGTTGACCATAGTCAGTGCCGGCAAGCGCATGCCGGGGCTGTTGTACATGGCTAATGGTCCAGGCCCGCACCCGACCCTGGTCTTACTGCATGGTTTTCCAGGCAACGAAAAAAACCTTGATATAGCCCAAGCCGTTCGTCGATCGGGGTTTAATGTGCTCTTTTTCCATTACCGGGGAGCCTGGGGCGCCGAGGGCAGCTATCGCGCTACGCGACTTAATGAAGACGTAGCGGCGGTGTTGGCTTTTTTACGGCATCCTGACAATGCGTCGTCCTTGCGAGTCGAACCCACACGATTGTCCTTGCTGGGACATTCTTTGGGTGGCTTCACCGCTCTTGCCGCAGGGCGTAATGATGACCAACTCGTCTGTGTGGGCGCCATGTCACCGGTGAATCTGGCGTTATGGAAGGCAGGGCTTACCCATAAGGACGCTAACACCCAACGTGTGTTGGACTATGCAGACAGTCTATTTATGTTGGCAGATTTTAACGGTGAGGTACTGCGAGAGGAACTGCAGTCCACCGCGACGGCTGAATTAGACACCACCGGCTTTGCTGAGGGGTTGCGGGGTAAGTCGGTATTACTGGTTACCGGTGAGCAAGACTTGGTGACGCCAGCTAAACAAATGCACACGCCGGTGGTCGAGTCCTATGCAAAGGAGTCGACCATAACCCTGCATCACCATCTTATTTCCGGTGATCATTCGTTTTCATGGAGCCGAATTCCGCTCACAGCCCTCATTATTGATTGGCTGAGTAGCGACTGTCGGTGAACTAGCGGACGTAATGCATGAACAACGGTGACGAATCGGCGATCCTAGCGCGGCCGCCGACACATCAATCATCACAACCGGGGTAATCAGCGCAGAGAGGGGAATGTCATCTGTCGCCCAGCGCCCTTCAGCAAAAGGTATGGGTACATCAAGGTGGGTCTCGCCATGCTCAGCGGCGACTACCGAGCCGTCACCATCGAGTTTAGGTGATTAACTCCCCGTAGGCTTGAGCAAAAGCCGCCACCGCTTGATCTAAGTTGTCGCGGCTATGCCCGGCGGAAATTTGGACCCGTATGCGTGCTTTGCCCTTGGGGACCACGGGGAAGAAAAAACCAATGGCAAAGATACCGAGTTCTAGAAGCCGTTGCGACATGGTTTGTGCGACCACGGCATCGCCGAGCATCACAGGAACAATGGGATGATCACCCTCGGAAATAGCGAAATGATGATCGCGCATCTGCTGTCGAAAGTACTGGGTATTGTCATGCAGTCGATCTCGTAACTCGGTACTGGCTTCCAGCATATCGAGCACCCGCAGCGACGCAGCACAAATGGCGGGCGCTAAGGTATTAGAGAATAGGTAGGGACGAGAACGCTGCCGGAGTATGTCTATGATCTCTTGACGTCCTGCGGTGAAGCCCCCAGATCCGCCTCCCAGAGCCTTGCCGAAGGTTCCGGTGATAATGTCGACGCGATCCATGACGCCACAGTATTCATGGACCCCGCGCCCGGAATCGCCCATAAAACCAGTCGCGTGGCAGTCGTCGTGATGAACCATGGCGTTGTATTGATCGGCCAAATCACAAATAACATGCAGCTGGGCTACCGTCCCGTCCATCGAGAATACGCCATCAGTGGTGATCAACATGCGACGTGCGCCGGCCTTCCTAGCACTCTGCAGCTGATGTTCTAGATCAGCCATGTCATTATTCTTGTACCGATATCTCGCTGCCTTGCACAGTCGAACGCCGTCGATGATAGAGGCGTGGTTTAGCTCATCGGAGATCACCGCGTCCTCTGGACCCAAAATGGTTTCAAACAGTCCTGTATTAGCGTCAAAACACGCGGCGTAGAGAATGGTATCTTCCATACCAAGAAACTGACTTACTCGCCGCTCCAGCGTTTTGTGAATGCCTTGGGTGCCGCAAATAAAGCGTACCGAAGCTGCGCCAAACCCCCATTGCTGCAGACCGTCGCTAGCGGCCTTGATGACCTCGGGATGATTGGCTAAGCCTAGGTAGTTATTCGCGCACATATTGATCACCTGGGCGCCGTCAGCCAAGTGTATTGTGTTTTTTTGATCTGAGTTAATAACCCGCTCGGTCTTCCACAATCCCGAGGACTGGATGTTGGCGATTTCTTCGGTAAAACTGTGTTTGATGCTGGCGTAACTCATATCAGGCTTTCCAATCGAGAATGATTTTGCCGGACTTGCCCGAGCGCATAATATCGAAGCCTTCTTGAAAATCCGTATAGTGAAGTCGGTGGGTAATAATGCGATCAATGGGCAGGCCGCTCTGGACCATCATGACCATTTTATACCAGGTCTCGTACATTTCCCGACCGTAAATGCCCTTGATATTCAGGCCTTTAAACACCACGTCGGTCCATGCGATGCCGGTGTCATCGGGCATCAGGCCGAGCATAGCAATGCTGCCGCCATTGATCATTTTGTCCAGTACGTCGCGAAAGGCCACTGGGGATCCTGACATTTCTAAGCAAACATCGAAGCCCTCAAGAATGCCCAAACTCTCCATAAAATACCGCGTGATCTCTTGTTTGGCGACATTAATGGGTTGAACTTTAGGCACAATTCGCTTGGCCAAGTCCAAGCGGTACTCATTGACGTCGGTTAAAATCACATTACGTGCACCGCAGTGGCCCGCCACCATGGCCGCCATAATACCAATGGGTCCGGCTCCAGTGATGATGACGTCCTCGCCCACCATATTGAAGGACAGTGCGGTATGTACCGCGTTACCGTAGGGATCGAAAATGCTCAAGAGTTCCGTCGGAATATAAACGTTGGGACGAAATACATTGCTGGCGGGAATCGCCACATACTCGGCAAAGGCGCCGTCGCGATTGACGCCCACTCCTTGGGTATTAGGGCACAAATGCAATCTGCCGGCCAAACAGTTTCTGCAGCGGCCACACACTACGTGTCCTTCACCAGAAACAATATCGCCTACTTGCAGGCCGGTGACATTACTCCCCATCTCAACAATCTCACCTGCAAACTCATGACCGGTAATCATGGGCGTCGGTATGGTCTTTTGAGCCCATGCATCCCAGTTATAAATATGGACATCGGTGCCACAAATAGCGGTTTTGTGCACTTTAATGAGCACGTCATTTCCGCCCACTAACGGTAGCGGCACGTCCTCCAGCCAAAGGCCTTCTTCGGCGTGCTTTTTCACCAGTGCCTTCATGAACATAACTCCCTATTTAATGCTATGGCATACGGATAAAAAGGCGGCGCGGATTACGTTCTTGGGCGGGTTTGCGGCGCGTGCCTTCAAGTTGACGCCGCCGCGGGATTACAGTGTCGGTTCGATTGGTTGCGGGCGCAAAAACAGCACGGCTATGCCCGCCAAAAATGACCCGCCAGCCATGAGCAAGGCTACTGTTTCTAAGGCCAGCCCCGCGGTGAATAGAAATCCGGGAATCATGGGCCCCAGTACGGCGCCACCACGGCCTATCCCAAGCACCAAACCAGATCCGGAGCCGAGAAGCGAGGAGGGATATGACGCAGCAAAGAGACCAAAAAAACCCGAAATCGCCGCGAAGATAAATAGGCCAGTGAAAAATCCCACTGTTTTCATGCTTTGCAGGGTTTCCGTGAAATAGGGGAAACTGGCCACGCCCACGGCTGCTGACGCCAAGCAGATCACCATGAGGGCTCGGATAGGCAAAAATCGTGCGATAACGCCAAGGCCGATCGAGCCAATGATGCCACCTAAACTGATGACGCCGAGCACCTCCGTGGCTTCAGACGCTGAGTGGCCAAAGTCGGAGACGATCATGGGCATCCACTTCACGAAGTAATAGTAGGTTCCTATATTTCCCAAGTAGGCAAACATGAGGATTATTGTGATTAACGCCAGTCCCGGTTTAAACAAACTCACCATGCCTACTGACTCTGACGTCTGAGTAGCGATCGTAGATAGCGTGTCTGGGACAGTGTGGCCTAAGCGTCGCATGATCTCTTGTATTCGCACTAAGGCATTTTCTGGGCGCTTACGCTCAAGAAAAGAGATAGTTTCAGGGACAAAAAGGTAAACCAATGGAATGAACAGTAGGCTCATCAGGGCACCAAGATAAAAGGTGACTCGCCAATCAAATTGCTTGAGTAAGGGTGCCAGAAACGTCGCGCCCAAGTACACCCCAAAAGCGAAGCCGCCGGCCACCAGTATCACAGCCAGCGAGCGATTCTTGTCGTTGCAGAAATCCGATGACGTGGCCGTGGCTGCGGCAAGAAGCCCGCCAATACCAATGCCGGTGAATACGCGAGCGGTACCGAGAAAAAACACATTGGGTGCAATGCCGGCGGCGAGCATACCCATAGTGAGAATGGCGAGACCCAGTAGCAGGGTCGGTCGGCGTCCGCGACTGTCCGCAAGCGCGCCCATGATAATCGATCCCACCGCCATACCCATCAGCTCGAGAGATAATACGACACCTAGTGTCGCTTTAGAGATGTCCCACTCTTGCGTGATACCGGGAGCGGCAAAGGCTATGGAGAGGACATCATAGCCATCCAAAGCCAAAATCCCGATGCAAATGGCAACGACAGCCCATTGCCCTTTACCCATTGGTTCATACTGTAATTGCGCTAACGCGCCTATGTCTTTCGTCATGCTTATCCCCCATGATGGATTCTGTGTCGCAGGCTCGGTATATCACGAATTTGTTTCGACTGCTGCGATCAAGACCAATGGAGGTTGGCGCTGAGCCGTCACGGTGTTGCTGGTGGACGGCTCTCTTTGACGGTTAGCACGGTAAATACTGATACTAGACACAAAATAAGCAGGTAAGGAAGGGGACTGTATGCCCACTGGGTTTTAGCGATAAGACTTTCTACTACCGCAGGTGTTGTGCCACCAAACACGGCCAGTACAACGCCATAGGCTACTGAAAATGCGGTTAGGCGCACTTTTTCTGGCAACAGCTCACTCTGCGCAGACGGATTCACACCAAACATCATGGCGACGGTGATGCCGGATACAATTTGCGCGATGATAATGCTCGTCATCGAGGCGTGTTCGAAGGCATAAAAAACGGGTCCGGCAGTCAGTAATATCGATATTGAACCCATAAGCAGAATTGGCCGCCTACCTACACGATCAGAAAGCCAACCAAACAGTGGAATAAGCGCAGTTGATAACGCCAGGCTGGCAGTATTTAGCGTAAGTACCAGCGACTGCTCTATACCTTTGGTTTGCACCAGAAAATCATCGACATAGACAAATGAAAAATAGAACATAACGTTGGCAGACAAGGCCAAACCCATGAGTTGCAACATACTGCGCCAGTGATCTCTGATGGCGACGACAAATGGTGATTGCTCATCGGAGATCCGCGAGGTGTGCTCGGGTTCAGTCAGATAACGTCGCATCAAAAAGCCTAGGATGGCGATAATACTGCCGCTTAAAAAGGGTATTCGCCAAGCCCAGTTGTTTAGCTCTGCACTTGAGAAGCTACTGGTCAAAATGGCGCCAACGCCTGAACCGATTAAAAAGCCTAAGCCGCCGCCGACACTAATCCAGCTGGTCAGCCAGCCGCGCTTTTCCTTGGGTGCGTGCTCTAGGACAAAGGTGACTGATCCGGTGTATTCGCCGCCTACCGAGATACCTTGGAAAATTCTGAGTAGTACCAGCAGGATAGGCGCTGCCAAGCCAATTTGGCTATAAGTAGGGAGCAATCCCAGCGATACTGTGGCGAGGCCCATCATGGTTACGCTGATGGTAAGTACCGCTTTACGCCCCAGTTTGTCGCCTACCCAGCCAAATATCACGCCGCCCAATGGCCGCGCAAAATAGCCGGCGGCAAACGCACTGAACGCCGCAATAATTGACACGGTTGGGTTGTCGGAGGGGAAGAACAGTGCGCTGAGAACCGGCACCATGTAGCCATAAATCGCAAAGTCGTACCATTCGAGTACATTGCCTATAATACCTGCAGCGACATTTTTTTGTTGCGTTTTCATGCCCGATTCCCCTACTAAACTGGGAATAGCCTAGCATAATATTAAATAGAAAATGCCTGGCTTCTCAGCGGTTGTTAAACAGACGCGTGCCTGTTCCGCCCTTAAATAGGGAACCGCGATCGTTAAGCCGCGTTGCGTTCAGTAGTGGGTTTTAGTAGTGAGTTAATCGCGAATGCTGATGCTCGATTAACGGCTCATTAGAGAGCGCTATTTGCTTGACGTTTGCCAAATCCTTAGCTGGGTTCATTCGATCTCCAATGGGGGTGTCGGCTAACGCGCTAGTGTTCCATGGGTCATGGAAGAGGCTGCAGCCGTGCTGGCTGCTCCCGCCACACCGATTACCGGTCTCTATGTTGTGCGCCGTCGGATAATCCTCCGGCATGCCGGATGAGACCGATGACTGCAGTTCACCAAACACGATCCTAGGAGCATTTGGTCCACCGAAGGTGCCTGTAGCAGCCAACTCGCATAAATTCTAAACCCCCCGAAAAAACCGCGTTGTGCGATCAGGAACAACTAATTGCATGCCTGTTGAGTTGGCGCGAGATGCTCCGTTAATCGATACATTTATAACCTAGAAAAACTTTGGTCTTTGGTTGAGGCTCAATGCATTCAGGAAATCAAATAACGCCCTTCTCTCTTAACAGTGGCAATACCGATTCATTAAACGCAACCAGACCCTCTAGGTATCGTGGAAATGTCAGCATGACCGCATCTACACCCGCCAAAAAAGCAGTCTCAAGCTGGGAGGCAATGACTTCAGGTGTACCCATCACGTGGACACCGCCACCGGAAGATGCAAGCATATTTTCCGTGAAGGTATCAAATGAGCCGCTACCCGCGGTTAGGTCATGCAGCCAATTTTTCGTTGCCACATCATCTTTGGAAGCAATAATGTCTGATAAAGCAGCCTCTGCGGCTTGCTGAGAGGTGCCCATCACGACAAAAGGGAAAATAGCGGTTTTTACCGAGCGGCCATGACTCGCTGCACGCCTCTGTATGTCGCTAACAACCTCACCCACCGCAGCAATGCTGGGTGTCGAGACAAATGCCCAATCGCATAGCCTCGCAGTCAAATCACGCCCATCACTAGATGAGCCCGCGTTAGCAATGACAGGCGCTATATCAGGAACCGGTGAGGCTTCACCTTCAGAGATCTGATACCACTCGCTTGAATGATTAAACGGCTGCTTATTGGAGCACCATAAACTTTGAAGTATTTCAATGAACGCGGCTGTCCGTCCATAACGCTTCTGGTGTTCTTCCAACTCAATACCCATCATGCCGAACTCACGCTGGCTCCAGCCGCTGACAATATTCAGTCCCCACCGGTTACCACTTATGTGCGCAAGCGTTGCGCCCATCTTCGCCACAACAAACGGATGAAATAGCGGAACATGAACGGTGGAAAAAACATTGATGCGTTCAGTTGCTTGCAAGATGGCCGTGGCCCACGTAATGGTCTCCAGTGAGGTGCCTAAAAAATTGGTCTCACCGCCAAATCCGCGCCAACGTGACACCGGAAATAGATAATCAAACCCCGCTGATTCTGCTACCAGAGCCAATTGTCTGTTGTGCTCGAAGGTCCACTGGTCAGGCACCACATTAGCCGTTGAAATTGATGGCATATTTGAGCAATTGGGCATGAATAGTCCGAGGCTTAGTTTTCTATCAGCCATGGATATGTTGCCTTACTTGAGGGTAACGGGCAGGTATTCATAGCCCCGGAACAAGAAGGCTTTGCGCAGCCTTGCTGCATCTACATCGACAACAAAATCGGGGTATCCATTTATCAATTCCTCAAAGAAAATCTTGCCCTCAAGACGTGCCAGCGCAGCGCCAATGCAATAGTGGATGCCACCACCAAATGTAAGCGGTTTCTGTTCGCGAGGAGAAATATCAAACACATTAGGGTTATCAAAGACGGTTTCGTCGCGATTCGCGGAAGCAACAATGGTCAGAACGCGATCGCCCGCAGGAATAAGCGTTTCGCTCACCAACTGGTCTTCAAGCGCTGTGCGGTAGGTGGCTTGTAATGACGACTCATAACGCAAAACCTCTTCGGTTACTGTCTCAGCAAGCCTAATATCTTGTGTTAATCGCTGCCGCTGATGACCGTTCACGCCCAACAAATAGGTTCCGTTGCCAATCATGTGGGCTGTCGTCTCAAAGCCCGCACCGAACAGACCAATAACCGATGTACTGAGCTCATCACCGGTCAATGAGTCGGCACCATCTTGTGCATTGACCAATGCCGTCGTCAGGTCGTCTCGTGGGTTGCGGCGACGATCATCAAAGATAGAATCAAAAAATTCGGTTAAAAACACCATTTGCCGGTCGGCTTTCTCTAGTTCCGCAGGCAATAGTGCTCTGGTCTCAAACACTGGGAAGGTATCGGCAATAGCTGTGGTCAAGCTCAGCAGTAATTCATCGGAGAACTCCCCTTCGCGAATACCTAACATGTCGCACATGACCATAGTTGGAAACAGATAGGCAAACCCAGTAATAAAATTATCTGTATGGTCGTTCGACGCAAAGGCCTGTAATTGTTTGCGAGCCAGTTCACGTATGCGCGGCTCCATTGCTTTGATACGCTTAAGCGATAGGGTGCCTGCAATCAGACTGCGAAGCCTTGTGTGATCAGGTGGATCTTGCATCACAAAGACTCGGGATAGCCATGCGTAGGCTGGGTGTGACATGACATCGAAATCGGGGCCGTAAAAAAGCTGGATGTTTTTAACGAAATCGCCCTGGCCAAATGCTTTATTTACCAGTATCGACCGATTGTCATCACAACGTGTAACAACCCAAAATCCAAGATCAGCACGGTGTACTGGATCATGCTTTCTGAGGTACTCAAAAAAAGGATATGGATCCCGCAATAGTGCGGGATCCATAGGGTCGAACGAGTAATTACTTGGTATTTGAATCACTAGTGTCTGCTTAACAACTCAGAACTGCAGTCCCACTGTGGCCCCAAAGGTTCTTGGGGGTAGCAATGAACCCACACGCAGTGAATCATAGAGAGGCGCGGTAATAATGTTATTGGAAATAACGTCCTCATCACTCAGATTACGACCCCATAAAGTGAGCGACCATTTGTCCTGGTACACATACTCAATGGACGCATTGTATTGCTCATAGGCTGCTTGGAAGGCGTCGGTTCTGTTCCACTCTGTAAAGTAAACATCATCTTGATAATACGCTTCACCACGGACGCGCAAGACACCACCAGCCGCCTCGCCAGTCCAGGTCACGCCAAGCTTTGCAGTGGTCTCTGGTGCATTCGGAAGTGTGTTACCACTTAGGTCAGCAATGGCAAAGCCGTTTGCATAGTCACCATTGAAAAACTCCTGATACTCGGCACTAAGATAGGTCAGGTACATATCAATGGCAAAGCCGTTACCTAAGTCAGCATCCAGCTCAAGCTCGATACCGTAGTTCTCAGCCTCAGCCGCGTTGACAGTAGTTACAGTAGAGGTTGCATCCACAAATGAGATCTGCAGATCTTGGTAATCGTAGAAAAAACCGGCCAGTGAATAGCGCAGAGTGCTGTCGGCATTGCTGCCTTTTATACCCAATTCAAAGGCATCCACCGTCTCGGGGTCCAGTGGCGGACTCACGCTTCCTGTGTTGATTACACCCGACTTAAAGGCCTCGGTGTATGTGGCATACATCATCAGGTTGTCAGAGGCCTGATACTGCAATGTGATGCGGGGTGTTACATCATTCCAGCTCTCTGTCTGGTTGGTAGGCACGTCAAGGGCTATGGCGTCAAAAATAAATGAGCCTGTGCCTGTGCGCTCTTCATAGTTGTAACGCAAACCAGCGATCAAGCGCCACTGATCACTAAAGGCGTATGTGGCCTCGGCATAGGCACCCCATGCTTCAATATCGATGTCGCCGTCTTGCAAGTAGTTACCACTATTGAGGAAGTCTCCCGTGGGTGTACCGCATGCGGCAGGTGCAAGCAGGGAACAGAGATTAGTGAGCGGAACACGCACCTCACCAAATAGATCTTCTTCAAAGTACATTACACCTGCCACCACATCGAGATTGGAGCCGCTGTAGTTCAGAATGAATTCCTGACTGAGTGAATCACTCTCCTCGGTGTAATTATTTTGGCCAAACAGGTTCACATCAGTAGAGTCCAAGTCGTCACGTAAAAATCTGTCGAGGCTTTGTGATGAGGTAATTGATTTAAGACTCATTGAGTCGTTAAATTCGTAATTCATTATCAGGTTAATAAGCGTGCCATCACGATCATTAATAGCCTGCTGATCAGAATTTATGTCCTGAAAACCACCGCCCACCATACCGACGGTCTGACCCCCTAAAATAGGCACAGCCAGTGGCACCGGTAGGGTTGTCCCTTGCGATGGGCCCAAATAGTTGAAAGCATAGTTTTGGTCATCTTCCTGATAGGTCTGTGCTGACAATTGCGCGGTGAAGCTACCACCGGCATCGTAGGCAAATGTTGCCCGGAATGCCTGAGCATCACGATCGTTGATATCTTGGCCGTTAAACTTGTTCTCACCGTAACCATCGCGATTATCGATACTGGTTGCCAGGCGCACCGCCAAACTGTCACTAAGAGGCATATCAACTGCCGCCTGAAGTTGTGTCAAACCATAGTTACCCACAGTAACGTTCACATACCCGCCTAACTCGTCGCCGGGTTTTTGAGTCACCATGTTAATGGCACCGGCTGTCGCGCCGCGTCCATACAACGTACCTTGGGGTCCACGGAGTACTTCTACCTGGGCGAGATCAAACATGCCCATCAGCTGCGCTGCCGGACGCGGGACAATGGCACCGTCCTGCAAGAACGCAACAGCACCCTCACCTCCGATGTCGATACTGGTCATGCCCACACCGCGAATGAATACGCGCGCAAAACCAAATTGATCGCCTAACGATAGATTCGGCACATCAACCTGCATGTCCCGTATCTCTTGAATCCCCCCGGGACCAATCTTGTCGGCACCCAGTACGCTGGCAGCGCCCGCCAAGTCTTCCAGTGCCAGTGACCGCTTAGATGCGGTAACAACCACCTCTTCCAACATCGAGTCTTGGGCAACGGCCGCCACTGACAATGCCATCATGCTCAGACTGAGCCCTGTCACTATGCCTTTCTTTACCTGCATTGTTTGCATTGTTTGCATTGTATTCTCCAGTATCTTAGATGTTTTAAAGTAAGTAATTTTAGCCAAGCTTCTCGCGCTTGAAGGTTATATTGTGTTTCTCTCTATCCCATGCGTCGGCAGTAACGCCGTCGCTGCGTAATACATGTTTCATCACCTTTGATGAGGGCGTCTTGGGTAGCTCATCAAGCACCCGTATATAACGCGGCACCATGAAGTAGGGCATACGCTCAGCTAGGAACAACATGAGGTCTCGCTGATCAATCGTTTGCCCTGACACAGGTGCAACCGCAATCATGACATCGTCCTCTCCCAGATCACTAGGTACCGCATATGCGGCCACTTCGCGCACTGCACCGTAAGCCACCACCTCGGCTTCGACCTCAAAAGATGAGATATTTTCGCCGCGACGACGCATCGCATCTTTCATCCTGTCGACGAAGTAAAAGTGCCCCTCTTCATCTTGACGAAAGCAATCTCCCGTGTGGAACCAGCCATTTCGCCACGCCTCAGCAGTGGCTTCGGGGTTTTTATAGTAGCCACTGTTCATACCCCAAGGGCGATCGGTACGTACCACCATTTCACCAATCTCTCCCAGCTCGACCTCGCAATCATTTTTGTCTACCAACCTAACTTCAACGCCATCGCGCTTTTTACCGCAGGTGCCTCGGCGTACTGGGTTCGGTTCGGACACAATCGGTGACGAAATCTCTGTCATATTGAAAATGGTATAGACATCGATGCCAAATCGTTCATGGAAATCGGTACAGGTCTCGGTCAATGGAACCATGAACGCTACACGTACACTATGATCTTTATCGCCCACGGCTGGAGGCTGCTTCAAAATAAAGGTGGTCATCACGCCGAGTAAGAAAAATGCGGTGGTTTTGCTCTCTTTCACGAACGGCCAGAATTTTTCCGTATCGAAACCATCCATCATCGCGATCGAACCACCCCGACAGAGCATGACGAAAATCACACCCATGCCACCAATATGAAAAATAGGCATATTGATAAGGAAGCGATCTTCACCCGTCACAAAATGCCAGGTCTCGGGACCCGCATTAGTAAAAATGTGTAAGTACGAAGACAAGACGCCTTTGGACGGGCCGGTAGTTCCCGACGTAAAAATAATTGACTGTGTATCCCATGGCTCAATCGGGCTATCCAGCTCAGGCGGCGTCTCAGTGCTGGTGGCCAAAGTATTGAAATCCGTCTGACTAAGCACGCCGGGTGAGGCACTAGGTCCAACATGAATGACACGTTCTATTTGCGCTACATTAATGCCCTCAAGGCGATCAGTTAACTGGCCATGTGCCACCATACATCGCGCATCTGAGACGTTTAGAACGTGCTCAAGCACATTACCTTTAAACGCCGTATTAAGCGGCACGAAAACCCCACCAAGGTAATTAATGGCCATAAAGGCCAGAATGGCTTCCTTGCTGTCGAACATCCACACTGCGACATGGTCGCCCCTTGCGACGCCCTGGCTCGCGAGCCCACTGGCAAGCGATCTCACACTGGCAAGTAGCGCGCTGTAAGTCCATTCCTCACCGTCCTGAAAGACTGCGAACACTTTTTGAGGTGTTTCATGCGCATACCTCTCAAGTACATAGCGGGTAACACACACATCTCGGTTCGGAATACGATGGTCTGTAGTAGAAGACAACGATTGCATAGTCGCTAGCCGCCTTTCTTTTGATTTTTTAGGAGTATTAACTTAGTGACTTCTGGCGAGATAGACCGTTGATCTTGGCAAATATGTACGACCGCTTCAACCATAAGCAATATGTGATTGATAACCTCAAGCTGTGTTCGCTTACCATCGGGTGAGTACCATTGGGCAACCCATGTGATCATGCCGCCGATGGTAGTCGCCGTTAAAATAGGGTCAATTATCTCGAAATCGCCGAGGCTATTGCCTTCCGCAAGAATATCGGCCAATTGATGATCAAATAACTTTCGCAGCTCTCTAATTTCTCTCATCCTTTCAGGTTCGAGATTTTTTTCTTCACGTTCGTAAACCACAATGAATTTACGATACTCAAAGATGATGGTGAGCACTGATTCAACAACAATCTTTAGGCGATCGCTCGGCGATCGGTCGAGCGCGGCAGCGTGCTGAAGCACCTCCAAGGACATAGAGATCCCAAGCCGGCATATGTCATATAAGAGGTCACTCTTGGTAGCGTAGTAGCTATAGATAAAGGGTTTAGTGACTCCGAGTTCTTGAGCTACCGCATCGAGGGTAGTGCTTTCATAACCATGCATGAAAAATAGGGCGCATGCTTCTTCACGGATTCTCAGGCGCTTAAAGCCAGATACCTCGGCCCTTAGGCCGGCAGAGGCAGCGTTACCAGGAGAAGTGCGCTGTGCCGTCACTAGCCCTTCACCATATTTAGAATGGTCATAACATCGTGCGGGCCCTCGATCGGTCTAGGATTGGTCCGAGACCAGAAATCAAGCATGGTGAACTCGGCAATACGCTCAAGTTGATGATCGGTCACATTTACCTCGGACAACGAGCGCGGCATGCCAAGACCGCGAATGAACTCGTCGACAACCTTGCTCGCATCCTCGCCCGGACGGCCAAAACATTCACTGATTTGTGCTTGTTTGTCTGCATTGACCGGCTTGTTATAAGCCAAGACAGCGGGCGCCATGACACACGAGCAATAGCCATGCGGTACATCGGCAGTTCCACCGAGCACATGACCAATCGCGTGACTTGCTCCCATCGGCACACCGCCTATGATCGGTACCATTGACTGCCACGCACCAACTTGGCAACGCAATCTGGCGTCAAGGTCACTAGGATTTGCCTGAACATCAGGCAATGCCTTGCTGAGCAATCTCAGTGCACTTGCCGCCACGCCGTCACAAAAATGATTCGAGTGCTTAGAGCCAAGGGCTTCTAGAGCATGATCGACCGCACGAACACCCGTGGACATCCAGAGCCATTCGGGGGTGTAGACGGTAAGCGCAGGATCGAGAACGATGGCCACGGGTGCCATCATTCGATGCGTATAACCCTGCTTCTTATTCTCGCGGTCATCCGTGACACCACCCATGGTGTTGAACTCCCCCCCTGACAGTGTGGTGGGACAGCAAATAACGCGAATGTCAGGCGCTTCAAAGTCGGGCACGACTGTGTCACCGGCTTCATTTACATAAACATAGAACCCTTCAAAGTCCTCGTGAGCGCGAATGTTGTGCTTCAGACCCAGGGCAATGACCTTGCCGGCATCCGTGACGGAACCGCCGCCCACCGTGATGATAAGGTCGGCATCAACCTGGCGTGCAGCCTCTAACGCCCTCAAAACATCTGTTCTGGGAGCATGGGGGCCAATGCCGCCAAATGTGGCCGCCAAACGGTCACCGAGCGCCGCCTCAATGAGAGCGATCTCATTGGTTGTGGCTCGTATTGTAGCGCTGACGAGCAAGAAAACCCGTTGTGCCTGCAGGACGGAAGCTTCCTCCGCCAAAGCATCAGCGGCACGCCTGCCGATGTGTACGCGTTCGGTAGACGTTAAACCTAGGGTTGCGCTGTCACTAGAAAACATAGCACGTCCTGTATTTGTTTTTATTTCTAAACTGCCTGCCTGAGTTAGACTAGCAATTGCCTACTAACAAGTAAACTGATATACCGATAAGTAGAAATTAATATATACCATCCAAGAAGTGCCCCCATCATGACTAAGAATTCAACTGATAAGCTCGTCACTTCCACCTCGGGCATCGAACTCAAATCCTATTACACAGCCGCAGACATTCCCGAGCAACACAAGCCGCATGTCGATGTGGCGCCGGGAGAAGCGCCCTTCCACCGAGGCTTTCATGCCTCAGGTTATCGTTCAAAGCCATGGCGTATTTTTCAGCTCAGCGGCTTTGGCAAGCCCGAGGACGAAAACGAGCGCATTAAGTTCCTACTAAAAAGCGGTGAGACAGGCTTCATTATGGAGCATGATCGTAATACGGCTGACCATTGTTATAACGTCAACCATCCCGAAGTAGTCGCACGATGCGAGGATGTGGGGCTAACTGGTGCCGTGATGCAGAGCATCAGGGATACTGCGATTTGCATGGATGGTTTACCTGTGGATACAAGCTTTGGCCATGCAGGCGGTGCCGTTGTCCAACATGCACCCTTCGCGCTGGCTGCCTACTGGACAGTAGCCAAGCAGCGGGGATTTGACCTTAGCTCCCTCAAGGGCACAGGCCAGAGCGATTTCAACCTTACTTATCTAGGCTGTGTAACCAAAGAACAAATTCCTACAGATGCTGGGCTGCGATTTAACGCCGATATAATCGAGTTCTGCGCCGAATTCTTACCCCGCTGGGTACCTGTTTCCATTGCCGGTTACAACGCAGCCGATACTGGCCTAACGCCGGATCAAGAACTGGGCGTTTTGTTTGCCAATGCCGTTGAATATCTCGATGAAATTAAGCGACGCGGGAAAATGTCGTTGATCCAAGCAGCTCAAGGTTGTGGTGGTGTCAGTTTTAGAGCGTCCATCCATATCATAGAAGAGGCTTGTAAAATGCGAGCCGCACGTCTTATGTGGAGTCAACTTCTGAGAGAGCGCTACGATATCTCAGACCCCAAAGTGAGCAACTTGCGTATTCACTGCGTGACAGCCGGGTCAAAAATGACCTATCAACAACCATTCAACAATATTGTTCGCGGAACGGCGATGGCCCTTGGTGCTATTTTGGGTGGCGTACAATCACTGGGCGTATCAGGCTACGACGAAGCACTTTCTATTCCTTCTGAGCATGCGCATCAAATGTCCATCCGTATTCAGCAAGTCCTGCAAGAAGAGACGGGTATTGCCGATGTCACAGACCCACTTGGGGGGTCATTTTATGTGGAAACATTAACGGCCAAGCTTATCGAAAAAGCTTGGACATTCTTTGAGAGCATACAGAAGCAAGGCGGCTACTTGGCTGCTCTGGACTCTGGATGGCTACACGCACAAGCGGGCGAAAATCAGTACCAAGAATTTATGAAAACTGAGTCGGGTGATCAGAAAATTATTGGTGTTAACTGTTTCAGAGACGATGAGTCGCCGTTTGAAGTAGACGGCTTCATGGGTACAGATGACGCCTTTGATGTTGCAACCGAGCGGCTAAACGACGTACTGCGAACGCGACACGAAATGGGTGCCGCCCGCGCACTCAAACAGCTTGAAGCCGACTGCCGTAGCGACAAAAACATCATGCCCGTCATGATGGATGCGCTAGCAGCTGAGGTCACCTTGGGCGAAATTGGCGACGTGTACCGAGACGTATTCGGCAACTGGAATACACCCATTCAGACATAGGAGACCGCGCTATGGAAAATTCCCAAAACCGCATTTTAATGGCCAAAACTGGTCTTGATGGTCACTGGCGAGGCCCAACGATTGTGGCACGTGCACTCCGAGATGCGGGTTTCGAAGTCATCATGATCGGCATGGCGAATACGGATGATATTGTTACTGCTGCGGTCGATGAAGACGTTGATCTCGTGGGTCTCAATATTGGTGGCCACATTGATGTTGCCATCAGATCCATAAAAAGAGTTCAAGAAGTACGCCCCAGCCTACCCATTTTTGCAGGTGGTACGATTCCGCCGCACGCCGCCAAACAGTTGCAAGCATTGGGGGTAGAGGTTTACCCGCCAGGCTCACAACTGGCTGATATTGTAGATGCTGCCGAGCGTCTGACCGGAACCAAGTAAATGAAATGAGCGAGCCAACGACGCAGGCGCTCCTGACATCTGCCATGGCGGGCAATCGCTCCCACCTGGCCAGACTTCTGAGCCAAATAGAACGGAATTCAAAGGTGGAGACGCAAGTGCGGCTAGCTCTGGCCGGCATTCCGGCGACATCGGTTGTCATTGGTTTAACAGGACCACCCGGCGCTGGTAAATCTACGCTTATAAGTGCGCTCCTTACCCATGCAACTGCATCGTTCAACAAAACAGCCGTTCTCGCTGTTGATCCGTCATCGCCCTTCTCAAGAGGCGCTCTATTGGGTGATCGCGTGCGCATGCAGAGCCATGGTTTGGGCGATCGCGTGTTCATTCGCTCCATGGCATCGAGGGGTGAAACCGGTGGACTCGCACGAACCACGGCTACAGCCATTCAAGTGCTTGATGCCTGCGACTGGCCGCTCATTGTATTGGAGACTTTAGGTATCGGACAGGTAGAACTGGACGTGATGGATCTAGCATCTATGGTGGCCGTAGTATTGAACCCTGGCTGGGGGGATACGTTCCAAGCAAACAAAGCAGGCCTTACGGAAGCGGGCGATGTATTCGTCATAAACAAAGCCGATAAAGACGGCGTGGAGCAAACGCGCGCCGATCTACAAGATTCATTGTCGTTGTTGAAACCACCACTACCTATTAATATTTTTGAGACTGTTGCGGTTAAGCACCAAGGCGTTGAAGCACTATGGCGTGGGATCGAGGCGTATCTTAAAGAGGCTCAGAAACTTGGCTTGCTCGAGCAAAAACGACTGTCTCGACGACGACGCTTACTGATGCGAATCCTTCAACGCGACTTTGACGTTCGTATGCATGCCTATCTGACGAGTGAATACGGTGACAATCAAATACTCGGTGCGCTAGCTGGGAGCCTCTCTATTGAAGCATTAAGAGCCGACCTATTCGAATACATCGCTAACGTAGATAAGAGACCACGTTAACAGGAAGAAACAATGAGCAGTGACTATGATGAGGCTTTAACTATTTTCCAAAGTAGTTTGGCTAGTTTTCTAGACAAGACAGCCCCGCCTGATCGAATTACTAACTGGAACAAAAATAAACAGGTGGACCGAGATGCCTGGTTGGCTGCTGGAGAGTTTGGCATGCTGGGCGTTCTTGTGCCTGAAGAATATGGAGGACTGGGCGTCGATTTCAGATACGAGCGCGCCATTATGGAGGCCTTTGCCGAACGTGGTCTTGAAGGGTGGGGGGTTCCCGTCCACAACATGATCGCAGCGCCCTACCTCATTGAACATGGTACACCTGAGCAAAAGGCGAAATGGCTACCAAAAGTTGTTTCTGGTGAGACGATCCTAGCCATCGCCATGACAGAGCCAGGGGCCGGCTCTGACTTGCAAGGCATGCGTACACGCGCCGTTCGAGATGGAAACGAGTGGGTCATCAATGGCAGTAAGGTGTTTATTTCCAACGGCCAAATGGCTGGCTTAGTCTTGCTCTGCGCGAAGACCGAAATGGAGGACGGAAAAGACAAAATATCGATTTTTTTGGTCGAGGGCGATCGTCTCGGCTTCACGCGTGGCAAAAACCTAGACAAAGTTGGACGTGATGCTCAGGACACATCAGAACTTTTCTTCGAAGATGTTCGACTCCCGCTGGAGAACGTTCTAAGCGGCGTACCTGGTAAAGGATTCGCACAGCTTATGGCGCTATTACCCCAAGAACGATTGGGCATTGCCGTGATGGGCCTTGGTATGCTCGAACGCGCGCTGAAGCTTACCGTTGAATATACGAAGGAGCGACAGGCATTTGGTCAATCTCTGCTCGACTTCCAAAATACAGCATTTTCGTTAGCTGATATAAAAACTGAAGCCACCATTGGTAAAGCGTTTCTCGACCACTGTACTCAACTTCTGCTCAAAGGTGAATTGGATGCAGCGACTGCATCAATGGCAAAACTCTGGATAACCGAACGCGAGGTGGACGGTATTAATAGATGTGTGCAATTTTTTGGTGGGTATGGCTGGATGAATGAATATCCCATTGCACAGATGTACAAGGATGCGCGTATTGACACAATTCATGGCGGCACATCAGAGATTATGCGGCTGTTAATTGCACGCTCATTATGAAGTGTCTTCAATATTACAGACCACCACACTGATCGATGGACCGAATAGGGTGACTGAGGTATACATTAAAAACCTTAAAGGCAAGACATTGTGGTGCGCGATGGATCGTCCTTCGGCGCATTTGCTCCACCAAAGGTGCCCGCAGTGGCCAAGTGCCAGAGGCAGCGGCGGTTGGGAATCATCCGCCTGATCCTACCCACTCTAAAACCCTCGCCATCGGCGGGGATTTTTTGTTTGTCGGAGCTCTGTTCCTGACCTAACGCCTCAAAGAGGATGCCCTCTAGGAGCGCGGAGACAACTTCTTCAGACTAGTAAGTTATCGACCGGCTGGTGGTAGTCGGTAAATCCGTCTCGCCAAGGCGCTGCCGGAGGTTCATCTCGATCATACGAGTAAACTGACTCAAGGGGAGGTCGTTCGGGTCGGAGCCGAAGGGATCCTCGATCTCGCCGCCAATGGCGTCGAGACCCAAGAAAGCATAGGAGAGAAACAGAACAACGAGGGACGTAACCATGCCGACATCCACCACTAGTCCGAAGGGGAGCATAAAGTCGTAAATCCCAACGATGCGATGCAAGAGCAAGCTGTAGCTGTAGGGGATGGGGGCGTTTTTAATACGCTCGCAGCCACCCTGTACGCCGGTAAGCTCGGTAAGGGAGCCCTGTGATGCTCACGCTCCTCTTCACTACCTTCGACTGGCCCGACGAAGACAAGAATTTGTCGAGTGATCGTACGTCTGGCGTTCACGATCTGGCCCCAGAGCTTTCGAGCCTCCCAGAAGCGGTCGTAGCTGGCGTTATTTCGAAAACCAAGGAAGATGCTCAAAGCGACGCCGATCGGCGAGCAAGGCACCAGTGTCATGTGCACATCCGATAAAACATGATAGCGCGCATGCGCACGGGTGGTCACGCAGGCAACAATAAAAATCGCGAGCACACGCCGCCAGATCAAACACATCGTCGAATCCGGCAACATGAAGATGACACGTAGCCAGCGCTAATTTTTCACAATTAACCTGTTAAAAGCTAAAGTAAAAACACATGCGCTGTCGAAGTTAGCGTTCCTCGCTGCTACTGCTGGCTTGCCGAGCGACGGGGATTTGCAAACGTCCCCACTGTTGCTCTGACATTGCCGTCAACAGCGATGAGTGCTGGCCGCGCAGCGAAGAAGCGGGGAGAGCCACAGCAGACCTTAGTCTTCTGTGTCTATTTCTGTTTGCGCAGCCGAAGTAACCAGGAGCTGTTGTTTTTCTCAGCATCATAAAATACTGCCATGGTGAAGAAAAACATAAGAAGCAGTACGATATGTGCAGCCAGACTGATACCGAAATAGGTAATACTTCCCAAATAGATCGCGAAAGTACCGCTCCACATAAATGCCAAGATGATCATAATAAACATTCTGCTGACTGGATCAGGAATGTGTCTAAGTGGATTTCTACTCGAGTCGAAAATATACTTGTATGCGTCGTACAGTCTAAGGGCTAGTTTTTTCATTTCATATTCTCAGTAGAATTTTGTAAAAGGCATACGGCCTTCCGTGATAGTTGGATGAGCCAAACGCAGCATATTGCCAGAGGTATATTAACCGTCCTTTAATCACCCGTAGCGCTTAATACTCACCCCATCGCTTGACTACGATAGATAGACCAGTGCGTGAAACTCGATAAAAATAACTATTTGCTAATGAGTCCCTCCTAACGCATCCGAGTAACACCCGCTGCTCGACCACGCGCACTAACACTGTGTTGTGCGCCGTCGGATAATCCTCCGGCAACACCTGAGACCTAAATCGCCCAAACACGCTCAATAACAATGGCCGGCGCCATACCCCCCGCCGCACACATGGTGATGAGGGCGTAACGCTTTTGCTGGCGTTCGAGCTCATCGAGTGCGGTGCCAATAAGCATGGAGCCCGTCGCACCAATGGGATGCCCTAGCGCCATCGCGCCACCATTGATATTTACTTTCTCGCGGTCAAGATCCAGCTTACGAATGAAACGTTCGGCAACGACCGCAAACGCCTCATTGATCTCCCACACATCAATATCATCTTTGGTAAGTCCCGCTTTCATCAATACCTTTTCTGCAGCAGCAACAGGTGCGTTTAACATGAGTGTCGGACAGTCACCCATGTTGGCTGTCGCGACAATGCGGGCTCGCGGTGTCATTCCCGTTTTTTGCATGTAGGCTTCGGAAGCGATGAGCAGTGCAGCTGCGCCATCGACTACGCCCGAAGAATTGCCCGCATGATGAATATGATTAAACTCTGTGATCTCAGGATATTTGCGCTGAATCAAGGCGCCATAAGTCGTACCTTTCTCATCAATGGGTATGTCGCGCAACATGCTAAAGACCGTTTTAAGTCCAGCAAGCCCCTCCTTGGTCGTTTCCGGACGAGGAAACTCTTCGTGATCAAGTGCCACGGTGCCGTCGGGGTTCTTGACAGTGATAAGCGATTTATTAAAACGCCCTTCGGCAATAGCGCGCGCTGCCCGCGCCTGACTGACCAGGGCTAGATTATCGACCGCCTCTCGATCGATGCCCTCAAGCGTCGCTATTGCGTCGGCACAGACACCCTGCTGTGACTGCGGATGCATGTCTCGAAGATCAAGATTCCCCGAATCCAACATAGGTGGCTGGGTGGGGTCGGCGATCTGAGCGTGATAACTCATCATCTCGGTACCACCAGCAATGACCAGATCTTCCATCCCCGACATGACTTGCGCTGCGGCAAGGTTGACGGTGGTAATACCCGAGCCACAAAAACGATCAAGCGTTACCCCCGATGAACGCTCGGCGTAACCGGCATTGAGTGCCGCCATACGACCCAAATCACCGCCCTGCTTGCCTACCTGCGACGAGGTCCCCCAAATAATGTCATCGACTTCTGCAGTCTTTAGATTATTACGCTCAGCAAGCGCACGGAGTACCGTCGAGCCCAAGTAAGAGGGGTGCAAATGCGCAAGAGATCCCCTGCCAACCTTACCAATGCCACGGGGTGTGCGGCATGCATCGACAATAAAAGCGTCCGGCATAAATTTCTCCTCAATCTTATTTCGGCGTTATGGGTACAGTTCAAAAAACATACAAGACGCTACGCTGCACAGAGAAACGGGTCAAGAAAATAATAGGACTTCAACGGACACACTGAACATTAACTAACCCCGAATTTTCAATGTCGACGTGGTTACAGGCTGATTGAAGACCTTCCGCTGGGTCTCAGCAAAAATAATAGACCCACTACAAACACAATGAAGCCAATGATCATCAAAATACCGCCCAGCATTAGCAACGGAATAAAGAAAATCATGGACGCAAGCTAGCAGTAAAAAGGCTTAGATACAGTTTGCATCCACACTTTCGGTTGGGTATTGTCCAACAAAAACCTAATAAGAAAACTTTCGGGAGATTCAAAAATGACAGAAATAGATATTTTAATGCTTCAAGCACAGAGCAACCAAGGAACTGGAATGTACCAAGTTGCTATGGCCTTTAGTGTTTGGGTCGCCTTTCGTGTGGCCAATATGACGGGCGAGAAATATAGCGATAATCTTTTGGCGAAAATTACTGCGTCAGCTTTTGGTCTTTGTACACTGTTCTTTTTCAATATGACCTACGCTTTTTGGAGCTGGAATATGGCAGCAACGGGTCATCGTCTCGTTGAGCTACAGGAATCTGGCACCGAAATATCAGCGTTGGCGCAGAGTTATGTTGCAAATGTCGGAGCAACTGCAGCGGTGCCCGAATTTTCGATTATTCCGAGTGATCCGGTTGCAATTGTTCTGGTGCTATCAATTCTAATATTGATGTTATTTCCTATATGGTCGCCTAAAAAGTAATCTGCTGAGTATCTACGGGTAGAAGGGCTTTTAAACACCAGCTGTAACTCAAGCCAGACAGCTCAACTACCCGTAACACAGGTTGCCGTCGCCTTCTCAGGCATTACGATTAAATAAAAACGCCACTGCGGCGATGGCATCTCGCCCGCTACTCTTATACATAACTGGGAGATCTTCCTATGGTGTTTAATGCAAACGAAGCAACACAGGCCTATATCGACGGCCTAGGCGAGCAAGCGCTGGCACAAGCAGCTGCCTATACCAGTGGCAGTCACTGGCTCATGTTATGGGGGTTGATCGTCGCTATGTTGGTCACCTTGCTGGTCGTTCGCAGCGGGCTGTTGAGTCATATCGCCAGTGGTTTAGAGGGCAGAAACTTTTTTATACGAGGATTTTGCATCAGCGCGGCTTTCGTAGTGCTTTCAGGCATTATCGAACTGCCCTGGTCAATCTATAGCGGCTGGTGGCGAGAAATGAGCTACGGGCGCACCAGTCAACCGCTAGCAGACTTCCTGGGTCAATCGGGTTTGGGGTTGGCTTTAAATGCCGTATTTATGGGGCTCTTTTTTACCGCTGTCTACGCGCTCATTCGCTGGATGGGAAAATTGTGGTGGCTATGGTCAGGTGCGCTCACCGCGAGTGCCGTCGCGCTTCTTTTACTCTTGGGCCCAATTTTCATCGAACCATTGTTTAATGAATACGAATCCGTACCCGAGGGAGAGGTCAAAGAAGCCGTAGAAGCGCTGGCTATTCAGGCCAATATTCCGACGGATCGCATTTTTATGTACGACGGATCGCGTCAGTCGAATAACTTCACCGCCAATGTCAGTGGCATTGGCAGCTCCGCACGAATAGCTATTTCCGATGTTGCGCTTAAGGACGCAACCCTAGATGAAGTAAAGGCAGTCACCGGTCATGAGATCGGTCACTACGTGCTAGGTCATGTGTGGGATGTGGTGGCCATACTGACCGTATTAGTAATGGTCAGTTTTTTACTTGCCGATCGACTATTCAATCTCATTGCACGGCTATTTGGTGCAAAAGAAGACATCGCCGACCCCGTAGGATTACCTATCTTGGTTCTGATCGTCGGTCTACTCATGACGCTGTCACAACCCGTCACTAATACAATGTCGCGCAGCAGTGAAACTGAGGCTGATCAATACTCGCTAGCGTCTGTTAATCTGCCGGATGCGCTGGCAATCGCCCTAGTTAAAACCGCCGAATACCGCAACCCAAGACCCACTGCAGTGCAAGAGTGGCTGTTTTATACCCACCCCTCGGTCGAGCGTCGAGTTCACATGGCGATGGAATGGAAGGCCGATCACTAAAGTCGGCCCACGCTGTCACAAAGACATAGAAAATGTTATCGGGACAGTCCGTTGGCTCTGCTATTGTCGGCCTTCGCTATAAGACACGGTTCAAGATCGCCTTGACCGCCAACGTCTTTAGCCAAGGCAAGCGCTCACCCGCGCAGTAATAAGTCCGTCAATAATCGAATGAACTTCCAGATCCTGAAAAGCCAATGGGTCGCCTAAATGAGATTGCAATCTGTCTAAAGGATTTCCACAACGGACAGCTTTTAGTTAAGCTCATTGCGCTTTTGATCGCTCCAGATTTCTCTGGTGTCCTGATCGTCCCCCTCTTAGTATATAAAAATCGTGTTTATGGGTGTCACAATGTCTAAGAATCTCAACCTATTTCTTGCAATCGGTCTAGTTTGGTTGGGATTCACCGCCATTTTTTTTGGCGTGCAAATAGGGTCAACTGTCGTGCCACCTATTTCCGAAGATGCACTGTCAAGTTTGTTGCTCGCCTATTTTCCTGTCTTAGCTATCTGTGTGTTTCTGCTCTTGTTTTTGACTCGTAATAGAGCCGAGTTTGATTGGGAGTCCTTGTATAGAATAAATCGAGACCGAGCGGTTAAAGAGGTGAGTTTTGCGTTCGTTTATTTAATCATGACACAAGTGGTTCTTGGATTATTTTTCAAAGTAGGACTCCATTTCCCCGGGCCTTATGTTTATGAGACAGGAAAATTTGATCTTCAGGACCTAACACTGTGGATAGTGGTTAACAGCGTTTTTTATATTTTTATTCCGCTGCACTGGTTGCGTCGTTCGGGCTTCGATTTTGGACAATTCATGCGAGCGCTGGAGTGGCGAAGAAATATTTGGATTCTGATCGCATTTTGGGCGATTGATTTTTTTGGACCAATTATTAGCGGTACTCCGTTCTTTTCCCTGACTACCGAGCAGTATGTGGTTGGCGTACCGATGAGCATCTTGGTGAACACATTTGGTGCCGGGCTGCCAGTGGTCATTTTGATGCATGTCATACTCATTCCAAGATTAATGCTCATTTACGACAGCAAACTCCCAGTCATCGCTACAGCAGGGCTCTTCTATGCAGCGTTCAGCCTGTTCGATCCTGGTGTTGATTACAGTTCGCTAACAATGGCCACTCTCAGCGTGACGTACATCGTTATGACCCAAGTACTTGTGGGTATGGGAAAAGCAGCTTTCACCGTTGTGACTGGGAACCCTTTTATTCACTTCGCTACGCTGCACGTGCTGAGTGCCAGAATACCTTTCGATACGGCGATGTATGCTGAGATGTTTTAACGGCTTGCTAGGGCATGTTAATCCTTGGACCGCCCTATGCTGGGTTTAGTCCTTTATTGCCCCTGCGCCAGCCTATAGGTAGCTCGTTGAGTGCAAACGGCGCCTCGGTCACCAGCTCTCAGCCTGTCAGCAAGTCCTCGACCCGCTGCCGGAGGCATCGGGTATTGTCTAGGGGGCACGATGAAAACACCGGTTGGCTTATCGCGCTGTGTGGCGTCTGAAGTGCGTTATGACGTCCGTCGTCAGCTTCTGGGTCACAAGGTTGCAGATATTACGGCCCACTACTGCAGGGTACCGACTGCTCAGTAGTCCGAGATCAGGTCTGTCCAGCGGGCGGATGGTGCGGATCATGAACGCTTTACGTCCCTGCTGTGGGCCGAGGGCTATGCGGTAGGAGATGGAACTGCCTGGGATCTGTGGCATGGCATCGGTATCCTCGACGGGGGCGACCGAGCACTTAGGGGCACCGGTAGCCTCGTAATCAATCTCGGCGGCTTCGGTGAAAATAGTGCTCAGCTCTTGGAAGGCCTTTCGGTCGATGATGTCGGCGTATCGCGTTACAAGATCATGCAATTCAAGCCGATCGGAAATTTCCTGAAGTGATAACGCCATATCTTAAGTATCGAGATTTAGTTCAAGTGGGATATATTTTGTGCAACGCACGATCAACATGCTCGGTGCTGAGCCCGACGACATCAGCCATCTGAGTTCCATGGTCATCATGCTAAGCGTATCCATAGGGAGGCTGCTTGTCATTGTGTTAGCAATGTTGAAAATCGCAGTGGCGCCTCCGAGTCATTAGACGCCACATCATTATCGAGTGACACATAGCCTTCTGCCCTTAACATACTGATCGATTGCTTTAAGCGCCTCGTCAGTAGCCCACATAGGCGGCCGGATAGCCATCGAGGCCTTGATAGGCAATTAAACTGGGGTCCAGAGGGACGCCGTTAAGACGAGATGCACTGATGGCAAGGGGCGAGGTTGTGCGTTCTGCTAGCGTTCCATCAGTGTTCACATCAAAGGTTGAAATCGTGTGGCTAAAAAATGCGCCTAGCACATAGGCGTTCTTCCCGTCGGCTGAGAAAACAAGGTCTTTTGCATCTTCAAGGGTAATGTCCTGGCGATACACAGTTTGCAGATGCGTCATGTCAGCCCCATTCGTCTCGAAGGTTGAAACGGTATTGGTGAGGAACCCAACTGTGTAGACACGATCGGCCGCCTCATTGATCCAGACCCAGCAGGCCGCCGGTCGAACCGCCGTGGGCACAGCACCAGCGCCGGACCAGCGCGAATTACCGTCGCTCGTGAATACGGAGTCTGTATCGTTACTATCGAGTGCTACAACGTTGGCCTCTAGAGCGCCCGCATCAAGGGTGGCGCTCGAGACATACAAGAAGTCAGAACTGGGGCTCCAGCCGAAACCGATGCTACCGGCAATGCCGGGATGCTCAAAGAAGCGTTCGTTGCTGGCTGTTCCGACGGCTTTGTCGAATTCCCAAAGATAGGTTCGACTGGGCTGCTGATTAGCGGGATCGGCGGGGAATGAAAGGTGGGGTATGCCCAAGAGCGTTGCAGATATTTTTGTGCCATCGGGGCTGAAAGCCACTTGCGATGCACCACCCCGATTCGCCGCAAAGCCAGCTATTTCAGCTTCATGGGTTAAAACGCCGCTTTCACTCAACCTAAATAACTGAATATCTGAAGCTGGTGACTCGTCAGCCAACAGATCGCCTAATGCATTACCGAATTGATCACTGCAAGTGGCCAGGGAGCCATTGACCTCTGGGTTGACACAAACTCGATTTGTGCCTTGATTAGCGACAGCGACCCAGGTTGTTTCGCCCTCGGAATGAAAGTCGATACTAACGGCGCGGACGCCGCGACTATCCGCATTCTGCGTACCGTCAACCTCGAGGTTCTGATCAACGCGCTGAAGACTGCCGTCCTCGTTAATCGCAAAAATGGTTATTGCGCTGTTTCCGTCGGTGATGCCTGACTCGCCGCTGGCGTCACCTGGATTCGCGACGATCAAGAAATCCTCGTAAACCCTCACTGAACTTTGGCTGTCAAAGTCACCCTCGTCGGCATCGCCAACCGAGCCAGTTTCATACACGCCTATTTCAATAAGGTCGCCATTATCATTGACTGAAAAGCCAACCACATGATTCTCACGAGCATCATTGGTCTGTGTGTATAAAAATTGTGTACGTGTTGGCACCTCTATGGAGTCATCGTTATTGTCTAGGTCCTCGGGCTCTGACGGCGAATTATTTGAGCTGCAGCCGCCGATGATGAGGAGTGCAACAATCAGCCAAGCTGGAGTTTTAAAGGGTGTCGACAATTGCATTAGGTAAATCTCAAGGACGCGATCCATGGTGAAGAAACGACCATAACACATTGATTTTCTTTCTGTGGTAGCAAGTAGGTAGCAAATGCTAAAAGTATTGTTTGCCACAGCGCTAGATATTTTCGTAACGATATAAAATAAAACAATAAAATGGTAGCTACGGGTGGACTTGAACCACCGACCCCAGCATTATGAATGCTGTGCTCTAACCAGCTGAGCTACGTAGCCATAACGGAAAATACTGCCCCAGAATTGGGATGCGAAGTGTCTAAAAAACTGGCCGCTAAGTCAACTAGTAGAGGCCAGTCTGAGTACTTTTCCCGGCGCAGAGACGAATAAGGATTTATACGTTGAAGCGGAAGTGGATAACGTCGCCGTCCTGCACTATGTAGTCCTTGCCTTCCAGTCGCCACCGGCCGGCATCTTTGGCGCCTTGCTCGCCGTTGTATTGTATGAAGTCGTCATAGGACACGATCTCAGCACGGATGAAGCCCTTCTGGAAGTCAGTATGAATAACCGCGGCTGCTTCAGGTGCAGTAGCGCCCACCTTCACCGTCCAAGCACGAACTTCTTTTACGCCCGCGGTAAAATAGGTTTGCAGCGTCAACAGCTTGTAGCCCGCGCGGATCACCCGATTCAAACCGGGCTCCACCATGCCCATATCGGCTAGAAAGTCGAGTTTTTCGTCATCCTCTAGCTCGACGATTTCTGCTTCTAATTTATTACAAATACTGACCACTTCGGAGCCCTCTTGGCGCGCTAGGTCCTGCACTGCCTCAAGGTGGGGGTTATTGTCAAATCCATCCTCGGCCACATTAGCAATGTACATGGTGGGTTTTGTGGTCAACAGGTGCAGCGTGTTCAGCCGTGCTTGGTCATTGACGTCAAGGTCTAGGGCACGAATGGGCATGGCCTTGTTGAGCTGGGGTAGTAATGTTTCCTCCAGGAACGTTTTCATCGCAATGGCGTCTTTGTCACCCCCTTTGGCTGTGCGAATGACCTTATTGAGCTGCTTTTCACAAGATTCAAGATCCGCCAAAGCCAATTCAGTGTTAATGGTTTCGATGTCAGCCAATGGATCGATCTTATTGGCCACATGAACAACGTTAGGATCCTCAAAGCAACGAACCACATGAGCGATAGCGTCGGTTTCTCGAATATTGGCGAGGAATTGATTACCTAATCCCTCACCTTTCGAGGCCCCAGCGACTAAACCGGCAATATCGACAAACTCCATGGTCGCGGCAATTTCACGTTCGGGTTTAACGATAGCGGACAGTTTGTCCTGGCGAGGGTCAGGTATGGGTACGACGCCAGCATTGGGCTCTATAGTGCAAAAAGGGAAGTTTTCAGCATCAATTCCAGCCTGAGTGAGAGCATTAAATAGCGTTGATTTTCCAACATTGGGGAGTCCAACAATGCCGCATCTGATGCCCATGTGTTATTCCTTGTCAATTAGCCGGTGATTGGCCGGGTGGTTCAATACTGTGGAGTTGAGTCATCGCCTTAACTAGATCTCCGGCAAGTAGCAGAGGCAGCGCCCGTATAGCGTCTTCGATAATGGCATCAATCGCCATTTTGTCCGCGCCACTGGGTTTGGATAACACATAGCCAGATACCCGACTAGCGTGACCCGGGTGACCAATGCCTACCCGTAATCGGTAAAAATCTTTATTGCCCCCCAACGCTGAGACGATATCACGCAGACCATTGTGACCCCCATGGCCGCCGCCGTGTTTGAACCGCGCCTGCCCGGGGTTAATATCAAGCTCATCGTGAGCTATCAGTATCTGCTCCGGCATGAAACGATAAAAATGTGCCATCGCGGCAAGTGATTGACCGCTGCGGTTCATAAAGGTGGAGGGTATGAGCAGACGCAGATCTTGCTGGGCAAAGGTAATGTGCGCGCACTGGCCAAAAAACTTGGCGTCTGATGTGAGGCTTTGGCCTGCTTGGCGCGCCAGCTCACGAACAAAAAGGGCACCCGCGTTGTGTCGAGTGCCCTCATATTCCTTGCCAGGGTTGCCAAGTCCGACAATGAGTCGGAGCTTAGCCACAAGCGATCCTAGCTTTCTTCATCATCGCTGGTATCGACGTCAGTGCCAGCCTCGTCAGCTGCCACGTCATCCTCATCGGCTGACTTCGGTCCTCGAGTGACCATGACCGAAGCAATGGCAAGGTCGTGATCATCACCTAGGGCAAGAGCGGTGGACTCTACACCCGTTGGAAGCACTAAGTCAGATATGTGCACAATACCCCCCAGTTCGATATCGGCCATATCGACCTCAATATACTCGGGAATATCTTTGGGTAGGCATTGCACTTCTACGTCAGTGGCCTGATGCTGAACCATACCGCCACCTACTTTCACCCCAACGCATTGCTCTTCATTAATGAAGTGAAGAGGAATATTTACCTTGATCGGTTTATTGGCCTCAACGCGCAAAAAATCTACATGCATGGCAAAGCCCTTTGCAGGATGGCGCTGCACATCCTTAAGAATCGCGGCTTCTGTTTCGCCCTCCAGTTCGATATCGATAAGCGCGGTATAAAACGCTTCGCTCTCCAGCATTTTTTCCAAATCTTTACGGATAACACTGATGCTCTTGGGGGGCTTTTGACCGCCGTAAACAATGGCTGGGGTTTTGCCTTCGAGACGACGTAGGCGGCGGCTCGCACCTTTCCCTTCGTCGACTCGGGCCTCGGCTTGGACCTTAAAAGATTCAGACATAGTCTGTCTCCTGTTATTGCATCACCTGACCTGCGACCGGTGCGGTGATGGGTGGGTTAACGCTGTTGACGATTAATCGTCAAACAGCGCACTGATGGATTCTTCGTTGCTGACGCGGCGGATAGATTCTGCTAATAGATCTGCTATGGTCAATTGTCTAATTTTGGCAATGTCGCGAGCTTCCTGAGACAGCGGAATCGTATCGGTCACGATGAGTTCGTCAAGCTCGGAGTTGCGTATATTCTCCAACGCTTTGCCCGACAACACCGCATGGGTGCAGTAGGCGGCGACTTTAATGGCGCCTCGGGTCTTTAGCGCGGTAGCTGCGGCGCATAGCGTGCCTGCGGTATCCACCATGTCATCGACTAAAATACAGGTTCGCCCGTCGACGTCGCCGATAAGATTCATGACTTGAGCTTCATTGGCACGAGGACGCCGCTTATCGATGATGGCTAGCTCTGCATCATCTAATTGCTTGGCTATTGCGCGCGCGCGAACGACGCCGCCAATATCCGGGGACACAACAATCAGATTGTCGTAACGGCAAGCGACAATATCACTGTTCAAAATACTGGAGGCATAGACGTTATCGACTGGGCAAGCAAAGAAGCCTTGAATTTGCTCAGCGTGTAAGTCGACGGTCAATACGCGATCTACACCGGTTGAGACCATCATATCGGCGACGACCTTAGCAGAGATGGGTACTCTCGCCGATCGCACGCGGCGGTCTTGGCGCGCATAGCCAAAGTAGGGGACGACTGCCGTAATGCGTGCCGCTGATGCACGCCGTAACGCGTCGATCATCAACAGCAGCTCCATCAGACTGTCGTTGGTGGGTTGGCAGGTACTTTGTATGACAAAGACGTCTTTGCCTCGAACATTTTCATTCAGCTCAACGGTGATCTCACCGTCGGAGAATTTGCTCACTCGGGCATTCCCCAGACCAAGGTATAACCGATCAGCCACACTGCCTGCCAGCTCTCTGTTTGCGTTGCCCGAAAAGACCATTATCTTTGACGACATGCTACGCCTCGCACTGTAATTAAAATGGCTGGGGTGGCAGGATTCGAACCTGCGAATGGCGGGATCAAAACCCGCTGCCTTGCCACTTGGCGACACCCCATTTGAACTCAGTATTGGTGTGTGATGACCGGTGGGCTTGCGTTTACGCCGCATGCAACGAAGGTGTCAAACTGACCTTCTGTCGCGGCGGCAATGTGCCGCGCCGAGGTTTCATCGTCTACAGCGGCGAATACACACCCCCCACTACCGGTCATCATGGCAGGGGAGAATTTATTAAGTAAATTCAGCGCTTTGCCCACTTCAGGGTAAGCGGCCTCGACTGCGACTTGCAAATCGTTGCGTATTGACCCTGAGAAAAAGGCCGACATTGTGATCGGGGAGCTATCCCTTGTCAATTGTACTGTTGAAAAGATTTTGGCAGTACTCACATGGCAGTTAGGCCGCAGTATGACGAACCAGCGCTTGGGTAAATTCATAGGGGTGATGATATCACCAATACCCTCAGCCCAGGCGCTCTGACCTCGAACAAAGATCGGTACGTCCGCTCCCAGGCTCGCTCCGATGTCGGCCAGCTCATCGCGACTGTAGTTCAGATCCCAGAGATGATTGAGGGCGAGCAATGTTGAGGCCGCATTGGAACTGCCGCCCCCCATGCCTCCCCCCTGGGGGATGCGTTTATTGATGCTAATGTTGACGCCCTGCTCAGGGGCTGCCAACGCGTTGGCAGCCCGAATAATCAAATTATCCTCATGGGCCACGCCCACTACAGGGTTGACCAGACGAACGCCAGGCGTGTCTACAGGTTCAAAAACCATATCGTCACCCCAGTCGAGTAATTGAAATACGGTTTGCAGGGTGTGATAGCCGTTGGCTTGACGACCTGTAATGTGCAGAAATAGGTTCAACTTTGCGGGCGATAAGCACTCGATGCGCCGGCAAGTGGCTGTCATGGCTGGTGGCTTAGTCATGGGTTGCGTCACCCATACCAATCGAGTATGACAATGCGTACGACAACCTTACCGTAAGTTAACTGCATGACTCGGGGCAGGCGTTGAGCCGCGAGGGTTTGCCAACGGGTGACTTGCACCTGCCACTGGCGTTCCTCAGCCGCTGACGCTGGTGGTTCAGGAATATGGCCCAGTAACCAATCGCCCAGATCCACAAAAGGCAAGTGGGTGAGTGCGCGTTGAAGTGGCGAGGATAAATTTAGGGTACTAAGAGGCTCACGTTCGTCCTCATTAAGCCAAAAAAGCTGATGTCCGTCCCGTTCAAACCTCATTGCACCGACACCCATGGGTCCCGCGAGGGTGAGCGTGTCCCGTTGCAAAGTGTGCCGCCGCCACTGCATGTTGGCGGTCTCCAACTGCTGATCGTCTACCACAGATATTTTTCCCACCAGTCGCCAGCTGGGCGTATCGATCGAAGGTGGTAAGAATAGCGGGTCTATTGGCTCAGGTGTATGCGCACAAGCGGTAAGTAGTGACAGCATCACCCACCGGCATAGGTGCGTTGACCGTTTAGGTATCAAAAGAAACGCGTGGCTTACCGACATGGCACTCTCGACTTCTTGGCATTTGAGTCACTATAAATTGACGGCTTTTTTCAGGGGCGCACCGTGCTCTTCCATTACTCCAAGGCGTAGCATGGTGTCATTGACTTGGGGGTTATTGGGCTGCCGTGCCAGTGAGTCTCGCCATATTGCGAGTGCGTCATCGACTCGCCCCATTGTCCATAGGGTCTCCCCTAAGTGCGCTGCAATCTCGGGATCGGGTAATAGCCGATACGCGCGCTGAAGATATGCTGAGGCGTCATCGTACCGCTGTAATTTAAAATAAACCCAACCGAGGCTATCTAGGATAGCTGCTTCATCGGGACTAATATTATGGGCACGCTCGATGAGCTCGGCAGCTTCTGCATAGCGGTTGGTGTGCACTGTTAGCGTATAACCTAGCGCATTGAGAGTCGTGGCGTTGCTCGGATCCCGGGCAATGATGGCGCGTAAATCTTGCTCCGCCGCGGCGATGTCATTCAGTTGCTCAAAAGTCATGGCTCGAGCATATTGCAAGGAAAACGACTGGCTGAAAATAGCCAGTGCTTTGGTATAGACATCAATCGCTAACGCGAAATCTTCACGCTCTCCGAGCAAGCTAGCCTCGAGCATGTAAACACGTTCTGCCTGACCGGGATACTGTTGGCGGGTATCGTTAAATGCTTGGGCGTACCGGGGTCTGTCGCCATCATCGAGCAACAGGTGACCCATGCGTCGCTTGGCATCGATAAATTCCCGGCTTGGACCGACTTGTGTATAAGCGTCGATTGCCGCATCAATCGCTAACTGCTCTTCTGCCACTCGACCAAGAAAATAATAGGCCTCGTCCAGTCGCTGTCCCAGCGCGATGAGATCTTGAAAGTGTTCGGCAGCGGCTTGAAAGTTATCGGCTTCCATTTCAATGAGAGCTAGGGCAAATAGATAATCACCGTTACGCGGCGCCTGGGTGAGTAATAAATGGAATTGCTCGCGGGCCGGATCTAACAGCGATTGACTAGCGAGAAGGCGGGCATACTGAAGTCGTAAGCCTTGCGCGTCGGGCAGGTCATCGAGGACTTGTTTTAATTTCTCAAAGGCGTCTTTGTCGCCACGGTTTGTCTTAATTTGTGACCACAGCACGAGGGCCCGCTCTTCGGTGGGCTCGCGGCGTAAGACCTCAGCCAATGCGTCGAGACTGGCGTCGAGTTGACCCTGCTCGCGTCGAACCAGTGCCACGGCAACGGCAATGTCATTGTCGTCACTAAAGCTCTCCGCGAGACCATCGATAGCGGCTGCAATGGCGCTACGACGGGTGTCGGGCAGTTGATCATAATTAGCTAGCAGCGATGGCGCATTAATCCGACTGCCTCGTCGTTTCGCTTCTCGGGCGTAATCAATCGCCTGCTCGGGCCGCCCGGCTTTGATGAGTAACGACATGGCGGTTGAAGCGGCGAGCGCGTCGCTGGCATCGAGCGCTGTCAGACGCATGGCCAGCGCTAACGCCAGGTCGTCCCGTTCCCGAAACTCTGCCAGCTTCAACGCTCGACGCGCGAGTTGCGGATCTTCAAGGATTAAGGCCTGCTCAAATAATCGCTCGAGGGCGTCATCAAATTGACGGGCCCGCAGGGCAAATTCGGCGACCAGCAGAGGATAAATACTGGCATCAGGTATGGGCACTTCGGTGACATCAATAATGGGTGTGGTCCCCTCCGCCTTGGCTTGCCCAGCGGTACTCCCTGGGATTGAGGGCCCCGCCGCGCGGGCTACGTCCTCCGCTACACTGGGATTGGATAAGGTCTCGTTCTCTGATGGCTGCGCCACGGGGGCGGTTATGCAACCATTGAGAATGAAACTCGTGGCGAGAAGACTAGTGACTAATAATGCTTTCATAGGCTAATGATGACACAGTGTTGGCTTCAAACCCACGGTGGGCCCCTAGCGCGCTAAACGTCATGGTGTTTGGTATGATACCCCGAGTAGTAGATTTCGGAGCGCGACTTTTGTTCGACGATATTGTAGCCATTGGCATTAATCACGATTCAGCGTCGGTAGAGATTCGTGAGCAGGTGGCATTTGCAGCGGAAAAAATCAACGCAGCCTTGAGTAGTGCGATTGGCGAAACTCCACTAGAAGAAGTGGTGATCTTGTCGACCTGCAATCGTACTGAGATTTATGGCGTGGTGCCTAGATCGATCGATTCCATCGAGGCCGGTAATGCATTGGTCGATTGGGTGGAGCGTTTCCACGGTTTGCCATCGGCAGCACTCGATGAGTGTCTTTACCGACATGTGGGTAATTACGCAGTGAGTCACCTGATTCGCGTGGCTGCGGGCCTTAACTCCATGGTGTTGGGGGAGCCGCAAATCTTTGGTCAGCTCAAGTCGGCATTTGCTGTTGCCGACGATGCGGGAGCCATCGGTGGGCGATTCAGCCAGTTATTTCCTGCGGCCTTTCATATTGCCAAGCGGGTTCGAACTGACACAGCGATTGGAGAAAATCCAGTATCAGTCGCTTACGCCGCGGTAGATCTGGCGGGACAGATTTTTTCTAATCTGCCGGGCAGCAAAGCCCTACTCATCGGTGCCGGAGAGACCATTGAGTTAGTCGCGCGTCACCTCAAAGAGGCGAAGGTAGGCAGCATGATCATCGCTAACCGTACGTTGGAGCGGGCGGAGACCGTTGCCGAGCAGTTCAATGCCGAGGCTATTATGCTGGCTGATGTGCCAGAACGGCTGGCAGAGGCGGATATTGTCATTAGTTCAACGGGCAGCCAGCTGCCTATTTTGGGCAAAGGAATGGTTGAGCGGGCGCTCAAGAAGCGACGCTACCGACCCATGTTAATGGTGGATTTGGCTGTCCCAAGGGATATCGAAGCTGAAGTGGCGCACTTATCGGACGTTTATTTATACAGTATCGACGACCTACGCAATGTGGTTGAGGAAAACATGCGCATGCGGGTGAGTGAGGCCAGCAAAGCTGATGAGATCATTGTCGTTGGTATTCAGGACCTTGAGCAGGAATTTCGGTCTCGTCGGTCGGTCGATATTGTTCGACGTTACCGCGAGTCAGCCCTGTCTATTCAGGAAGAAGAGCTGGCCAAGGCGGTCAAGGCTATTGAGCGGGGTGAGGCCGCGGGACAAGTCCTGCAACGCCTCGCGAGGGACCTCACCAATAAGTTAATTCACGCGCCTACCTCGGGCCTTCGGCAATTGGCCAAAGAGGGCGATGCGCGACAAGTGACCAAGGCTAAAGCACTGTTGGGGCTAGACGAAAGCCTTGCACAGGGTTCCAATAAGCCAACCCTTCAGTGAAGGCGTCTATCCATACAAAATTAGAGCGTCTTTGTGAGCGTCACGAGGAGGTCAGCGCACTCCTTGGGGATGCTGACATTATCGGTGACCAGGACCGGTACCGTGATTTATCCCGGGAATTTTCGCAGCTCGATAAGGTAGTGAACGTTTATCGGGACTATTTGCAATTCACCGACGACGTCAGCGCAGCACAAGAAATGCTCACCGATACCGACCCCGATGTGCGTGCAATGGCCCAGGAGGAGGAGGTGTCAGCAAGAGAGCAAATGGCCGCGCTTGATGCAGCGCTTGAAATCCTGCTGTTGCCCACAGATCAACGCGACCACTACAACGTTTTTTTGGAAATTCGTGCGGGTACCGGCGGTGATGAAGCGGCCATTTTTTCTGGGGATCTGCTGCGAATGTATAGCCGTTATGCCGAGAGCCGCGGCTGGCGTTTGGAGGTGATTTCGGAGCGACCGGGCGATCACGGTGGGTATAAAGAGGTCATTACGCGTATTAGCGGTGACGATGTCTACGCGTATTTGAAGTTCGAGTCCGGCGCTCATCGCGTGCAACGTGTGCCCGAGACTGAATCTCAAGGGCGCATTCATACCTCTGCGTGTACCGTTGCTGTTATGGCTGAACCCGATGAAGTGGCCGAGATCGATATCAATAAGGGCGATCTACGCGTCGACACGTTTCGCTCCTCGGGTGCGGGTGGTCAGCATGTCAATACCACCGATTCTGCCGTCCGTTTGACGCATATTCCGACGGGCATTGTCGTGGAGTGCCAGGATGAGCGTTCACAGCACAAAAATCGGGCCCGAGCGATGTCACTGTTGCAGGCGCGGCTGCTTGATGCGGCGGAACAGCAAGCCGCGGACGCGCAGGCGGCAGAGCGTCGCTCCTTAGTCGGCACCGGAGATCGCTCCGACAGAATCCGCACTTATAACTATCCCCAAGGCCGAATCACGGACCATCGAATCAACCTCACCTTGTATAAATTGGATGAAATCGTACAGGGCGATTTAAATGCAGTGATCCAGCCGCTCCGGCGGGAGCATCAGGCGGATCAACTCGCGGCCATGAGTGAGCAACATTGATATCGCCAAGACAGCTTGTGGCGCGGGCAGAGCTACCAGTAGGGGAAGCCCAAACCTTATTACTGCATGTGCTGGAACGTGATCGAGCCTGGTATTTCGCTCACGCGGATGAGCCCGTAGGCGCCAATATTGAGGCGCGGTTTGTCGACTTAACTGCGCGTCGTCAACGGGGCAGTCCGGTGGCGTATCTAGTGGGCCACCGTGAATTTTGGTCCTTAGACCTAACCGTCAACCCAGCGGTGTTAATCCCGCGACCCGACACCGAGCTGCTGGTGAGCTGGGGAGTAGAGTTAGCTGGTCAGCATCAATGCCAGCGGCTGCTTGATCTGGGTACTGGCAGCGGTGCCGTTGCGTTGGCATTGGCGACCGAGCTGCCCGGCTGCCAGATCACGGCGGTTGATGTCAGTCAGGCGGCGCTTGCGGTTGCTTCGGCCAATGGCCAGCGATTGGAGCTCAGTAATGTTACTTACCGGCGCAGTGACTGGTTTGCGGATCTGCCGGGTGAACAATGGCCCTTAATTGTCAGTAATCCACCCTACATCTGTGCCGATGACCCCCATTTGTCACAGGGGGATCTGCCGGCAGAGCCGCGCTCAGCCTTGGTGGGTGGGGCAGACGGCCTCGATTGTATCCGAGCTATCATCAGCTCGGCAGCCGCCCATCTTGTGTCGCCGGGCTGGTTATTACTTGAGCACGGTTGGCAGCAAGCCTTCGATGTTCGCCGCTTGCTGGGTGAGGGCGGCTTTACCGCGGTGGCGAGTCGTCGAGATTTGGCCGGTCACGAACGAGTCAGCGGCGGTCGATTGCTGTGATATCTGATGAGTCGCTAGAGCGTTATTCCCGGCAGATCGCGGTGCCGGGGTTTGATTTTGACGGTCAACAAGCCCTGACGCAGGCGTCGGTGTTACTGGTCGGCTGCGGCGGATTGGGGTGCCCCACTGCATTATATTTGGCGGCAGCAGGGGTGGGTACGCTGCGCTTAGTGGATGACGATTGCGTAGCGCTCAGTAACTTGCCACGGCAAATTGCCTATCCAGAGAGCGCCCTGGGAAGCAGCAAGGTGATTGCCCTAAAAAGCGAGATTGCTGCGCGTAATAGCTCGGTAATAGTGGATGCGGTGGTGACCCGTTTCGATGACAGCTCGGCAGATCAGCTATTAGGTGATATCGACGTTGTTGTTGATGCCAGTGACAGCTGGGACACGCGCAGTGCTATTGATCGACATACTGCACGCCTTGGTCTGCCATGGGTGATGGGTGGGGCGGTTCAGATGAGCGGACAAAACATGGTCTTCGATGCACAGCGAAAATACGGTTGCTATCACTGCTTGGCACCCGAGCCAGATAATGCGCTGGGCTCCTGCGCACAGCTGGGTATTTTAGGTCCGGTCGTGGGTGCGGTCGCCATGACACAAACCCTTGACACGCTAAAGTTACTTACTGGCTGTGCGACTCCTGCTTTTGGGGTCTTGCGCGTTCGCGATTTTCGCGTTGATGACGCCGCTGAGTTAGCGCTAAGCCATCGTGCGGATTGCCCGGTCTGCGGCCAGTCGTCACACACCTAGCTTCCCCATCGGCGATTGTTTTGGATTGATGAGCGGCGCTACAGTGCGCTCTCGGGTAAGCCCGCTGGGTTGTCGGGCTCAAAACTGGCCGCTGCGGGTAGAGGACGCTGTAGAACAGTACGCACGCGCAGGCCAATGAGGAGCGCGCATACGGTGATCCCGGCGATGGTGGCATACCAAAAGCCGGCAGCGCCATCGCCGACGGTGTCAGCCACACCGAAGCCCAGCCACCAGCCCAAGGGAAGCGCCACCAGCCAGTAAGAAATCACCATAACCAAGAAAGGAAAGCGAGTCTCTTTGAATGCTCGTAGGGTAAATGAACCAATGATTTGAATGGCATCAATGAGAATGAAGAACGCAGCTAGCCGTATAAGCCGAATAGCTAACTCGCGGATTTCTTCAGACTCTGTATACAGGGCGATAATGATTTCAGGCACAGACAATAAAACGACCGTCGTTGATAGTGAAACCACCGTGGCAATAAAACACCCTACCCACAGTGCCCGATAAACCCCTTCAGATTCCCCCGCGCCTATGGCATGCCCCATGCGGGTCGACATGGCTGTTCCCAGCGCCAGCATGGGTATGTAGAACATATCCCAAATATTGAAAGCAATTTGATGGGAGGCCATTGCGGTGTCTCCCAGTGTCGCTATGAGTAAGGCAATAAGGCTGAATACGCCCACTTCCAGAAAAAAAGTCAGGCCGATAGGAACACCGAGCACTAGAATTTCTCTGATAACGAACCAGTTAGGCGCTGTTGGCCGCCACTCGGGTAGGTAGGGTTTTAAATTCTTGTCATACAATACGTAGCCACTAATGAGGATTAAGCTCAGCCACATTGAAATAGCGGTGGCAATACCACAGCCCTCGGCCCCCATTTCGGGCGCACCCCAACGGCCGTAAATAAAGGCAAAATTTAACGGGATATTGACGCAAAAGCCGATCGTGCTCGCCACGGCAAACGGCTTGGTAATCCCTAAGCCTTGGGTATGAAAGCGCAAAGAATGGAAAAATCCCACGGCGGGAATCCCCAGAGCTACCATGCGCGTGTAGGCGAGGGCTTTTTCGTGGGTCGTCGCAGGCAGCTCTAACAAGTGCATCAATGGACTGCTAAACCAGACGAGCGGCCCAATGAAAGCGCCGAGGGCCACCGCCACCCACATGGATTGAGGAAGCTGTGCGCGTATTTTAGCCAATTTTTGGGCGCCAAAGTCTTGAGCGACAATGGAGGCGTTGGCAAATAAAATCCCCAAGACCAATAAATAAGCAGGCAGCCAGATATTGTAACCCACCGCGATAGCGGCGAGATCCTGATCGCCGTAGTGCCCCGCCATAATGGTGTCGACCACGCCGGTACCCATTTGGGCGATTTGAGCAATAAAAAGCGGCCAGGCAATTTGCCAGATATGCCGCAATTCATCAGTCAGTTCATTGAGTGATGGCAGTAGGGGCATTAGCACTTAGTCTCATGGTTGTGGTGTCTCGTTGTTTAATGGCCATCATCAAAAATAAGCGTTGGGCTGTGCTAAACTGTCGCCCACTTTCATGGCTTGTCGAGTTATTTCTGTTGAGTAAATCCAATACACACCCGGGTAATCCTGCCTGGACCCCTGAGCAATTTGTTGTTGAGCCGGAAGAGGGGAAAACACGCTTCCATGATCTTGACCTTCACCCCACCTTATTGCGAGGTATTGAAACCCTCGGATTTCAATACTGTTCCCCTATTCAGGCTCAAATTTTACCCCACACCTTACAGGGTTACGATGCCATCGGGAAAGCGCAAACCGGTACCGGTAAAACCGCAGCATTTTTGATCACGTTATTTAATGATATGTTAAATCACCCTGTGAAGGGCGAGCGTTTTCTCGCGGAGCCTCGCGCCTTAGTCATCGCACCGACTCGTGAGCTGGTTATGCAAATAGCCGCTGACGCGCGTGACTTAGGTCGACACACTGGGTTGAGCACCGTTACTCTTATTGGTGGTGCCGATTACCAAAAGCAGCTTCAGCAAATGACATCAACCGTGGTTGACCTTGTGGTCGCCACGCCAGGACGACTGATTGATTTTCTTCAACGTCGAGATGTGTTTTTGGATAATGTGGAGACGCTGGTGCTGGACGAGGGCGATCGCATGCTGGATATGGGCTTTATTCCTCAGGTCAAGCGTATCGTCAGGGCGACGCCAGCGAAAAAAGATCGGCAAACACTGATGTTTTCGGCGACGTTTACCGCTGACGTTCTCAACCTTGCTCAGCAATGGACGTTTGAGCCGGTGACGGTAGAGATTGAGCCAGAGCGGGTGGCAACCGCCTCGGTTGATCAACAAGTATGGCTATGCGCCAGTCACGAGCGGATGCGAATATTGACCAATGTGCTGCGTAGCCCCGAAACGGTATCGACTATTGTCTTCGCTAATCGTCGGGATCAAGTGCGTAACGTGCATGAAAAACTGCGTCGAGCAGGCATTTCTTGTGGCATGCTCTCGGGAGAAATTACCCAGGCGAAGCGGACAAAAACCCTGTCTGACTTCAAGGAGGGACGCATTGCGGTATTGGTGGCCACCGATGTTGCGGGACGCGGTATTCACGTCGAGGGAGTCAGTCACGTGGTGAATTATAATTTACCCGAGGACCCTGAGGATTACGTCCACCGCATTGGGCGCACGGGACGCGCCGGCGCCGACGGTATATCGATCAGTTTTGCCAGCGAGGACGATGCCTTTTTATTGCCTGACATCGAAACACTGTTGGGAGAGCCGTTAAAGTGCATCCGTCCTCCCGAGGGCTTACTGGACTAAAATAAATAACTACCCGAGCGAGCCTTACCAGCGATAGCGCGCTGTTAGTCGGGCATTCAACGGTCGGCCGACCGAGATGTTGTTGTCGTTGTGGGCGGCGGGGAAGTAAGCGTCGTCAAACACGTTCTCAACATTAAGTTGCAGTGACAGCGCTGAGCTGACCTCCCAAAAAACGGCTGCATCGACCCGGGTGAATCCATCGAGGCTTACTTGGTTACTCAGACTGGCAAACTGCTCATCTTGATGAATGACGCCAAGACCCGCCCGCCACTCACTAGAAAAGGTCCAATCAGCCCACAGCGTTAATTTGTGTTGCGGCAATTGTGCCAGCGTGCGATTTGCCGGCCGCTCGCTCACAAAGCGCCCGAGCTCGGTGCCGTCAAGATAGGTGTAGCTGGCATTTAGCATCAATTTGTCATTGATCGTGCCATTGAGCTGCAACTCTAGCCCTCGGGTTTTGGTGCCGGTTAACACACTTCGCTCGGGGTCGTTGGGATCTACCGTGGCACCGTTTTCGCGAGTAATGTGAAACAGCGACGCGGCCACACTCAAGGTCGTAGAGGGGTTCCACTTGATGCCCAACTCTCTATTGGTAAATTCTTCAGGAGCGAGACTGGCAGTGCTGGGAGCAAGCGAGAGGAATTGATCGCCCGATCGTGGTAAAAAAGTCATGCTATAACTGCCATACAATGACAGTGTGTCTGACGGCTTGTAAATGATGCCCGCCCGTGGCGATATCTCTCTATCTCTGCTACTCAGAAGGCCGCTATTACCGTCACCAGCGCCGTTATTTATCTCGATAGTGTCAATCACGTTAATAGCGAACTCGTCCCAACGCAGCCCGAGGATTATCGACCAGTCGGTACCGACACTGACTTCATCCTGCAGAAATAAAGACGTAAAACTCACTTCTGATGCACGATTACGCACAGGCGCGGTCAGGGTTGAGCTGGGGATGACCAGTGGATCGGAAAAGCTAAAGGTAATCTGATCGTCTTGTGAGTCGAAAAAGTAGGCATCGCTACGCGCATTCGCGGTGTCCTGATTGCCACGCTCAGCCCCAGCCAACAGGGTATGTTCAAGCTCCCCTGTCCAAAACTGACCAATGAGATTGAGCTGAAACAAGGCATTTTGCCGCGCGGTGGTATCTTCGTAGCCATCCAGTGATACCGTTGCCGCAGTGAGATTGATGTTAGTGGGATATAGATTGCGATAGTACTTTTGGTAGTCGGCATACTGGGCCGTAGCATTCACCGACCACCGAGGGTTCAATCGATGGTCAACCCGGAATCGAATAATATCGCCCTCAAAGGCAGTGATGTTCATTGAGGGGCTGCCAAAAAACGTGTCTGTGTAGCCTTGGAGAGGGGCGTTGCTGAACGACGGGACACCCCGATCCACCACGCGATCGTCGTTAATGCGTTCCCACGAAGCAACGAGGGTCGTGGTGTCCGCCACTTTCAGAGTGTAAGTGGGCTGGAAGGCCCAGCGGTCGCCGTCTTTAAAGTCGCGATGATTGTCCAATTTTTCAACCAAGGCATTCAATCGTAGCGCCTGTGATTGGCCTAGACTGGTATTGCCATCGAAGGTCGATGAGTGAGCGCCAAAAGAGTCGATGCCACCGGCAATGGTGACGAAATCTTGCTCTAGCTGAGCAGTTTTCGTCACGCGGTTAACGACGCCACCGCCGCCACCGCGGCCAAACAGCAGCGCATTAGCGCCTCGAAGGACCTCAACTCGGTCAAGGTTATAGAGCGGACGAAAATATTGTACGTCGTCACGAAGACCATCGATGAAAAAATCAGCGGTGGTGTTTTGGCCGCGGATCGTCACTTGATCTCGATGATCTTCACCTTGACCCATACTGACTCCGGGGGTGTATTGCATGACAGCAGCAATACTGGTGAGCGCCTGATCATTGATTTGCTCAGCGGTCATTAACGACACCGACTGAGGAACGTCCAAGAGTGGGGTGGAGGTCTTTGAACCCGCGGCGACGCGCTGACCAAAGTACGCACCACGCACCAAGATTTGCTCAATCACGGTATCTTGGCTGGGTTGGCCTGGTGGTTGATCTTGAGCATTTAATGAGTGGCTGGTAGCCACCAGCAGCATCGCTACACTGACGCGCTTGCACAACATGGTGTCACTCCGAAGTCGACATCAAAGAAATAGTGCCGATAATACATAAATGATACGCATTATCAAATGGGTTTAACTCTTTTTTGATAATGATTATGATTATTTTTCGAGATGGGCGCAGATTTCAGATGAACGTCATTAGGGTAGCCGGCTGGCCGTGGATCTACTGTTGGGCAGATGACTGACGCGGCTGTAATTCTTCACACCAAAACAGCGTCGCGCCAATCACTGCTGCCGGTACCACAATCATATTGATGAAGGGTATTCCCGAGATAAACGCGACGGTGCCCCCGAAGCCTAAACTACTTAAGCGACGTGCCGCGCTGGCGCTACGAACCTCTTTGAAAGACAGGTGATGGTTATCCATAGGGTAGTCGAGAAATTGTAAGCCCATAACCCAGGCCCCCAATAAGAACCACAGGAGGGGAGAGAGGGTATTGAGCCCTGGAATCAGGGACAGCAGCAAGACAAAAAAACTCATGGGAACATAACAAGCGAACTTGCTCAGTTCTCGAACGAACCCCCTAGGCACTTGCAATAGCGCTTGTCCAACCCCCTCCAGCCCGGGGACCTGCTTGCCCGTCGCCCTCTCTTCCACTTTTTCTGCCAGTAGCGCATGGAAAGGTGAAGTCACCAATAAGACGAGCAGCGTCGAAACATACCCGGTCAGCAGAGTCCCCATTAGCCACAGGATGGGAATAAGCAGCCAAGTGAGAAAAGCTAACCAATCCGGTAGTGTTTCCTCTGCGCCAGTGATGATCGCTTCAATGGCGTCATACATGGCGCTGCCCAGCAGGCCAAAGAGTAAAATATTAGCCACAAGGGGTAGGACGACAAATCGACGGATGCCTTTGTGTGGGAGCATGCTGAGACCGCGAAAGAAGTAGCCGGCGCCGACAATTATATTTCCTTTCATAACAAGTGATCCTCTGCACTGCGACTAACAGTATACTGCCAGTAACGGCGAGATAAGGAAAAGACATGGCGGATGAAGAGCTGTTTTTTGAGGAGATGGCCGGGGTCAAGCCATTGAGCCGAGAACCGAGGGAGCGATTAGACAAGCGCTCTGACGCTGTCAATGCGGAGCAGCGTCGACTAGCTGCCTCAGGCGCATTAGACGAGGCCGTTAATCCGCTGGTCGATGAAGGGGTGGAGCCACTTGACGCTTGGTATGTCCTACAGTTTAAGCGGCCCGGCATTCAGCATGGGGTTTATAAAAAGATGCGAACGGGCAAGTATGACATCGAGGCGCGGTTAGATTGCCATCGGATGACGGTGAAAGAAGCGCGTGACGAAGTCGTAGAATTTATTCACGATTCGATGCAACTTGGCCTACGCACCGTATTGATTATGCACGGTAAAGGACAGCGTAAGGCCGAGGTTGAGCGCACGGCTGTCTTGAAAGGGTACGTCAATGAGTGGTTAAAAAGCCTCGATGATGTACAGGCCTTCCACTCCGCCCAGCCTGTACATGGTGGCACGGGAGCCGTCTACTTGCTGCTGAAAAAGAGTGCGGAAAAAAAGCGCGAGAACCGAGAGCGCTTTCTCAAAGGGCGCGTACCTCTTGAGAGCCGCTAACGGTCAAGTTTCTTGATGAGCAGGGTACTGAGCAGCTGAGGATTTGCCTGGCCTTTTGACGCTTTCATAATTTGTCCGACAAAAAAGCCCGATAGTTTTTTCCGCTTACCTTCATCGGCGGCTTTATATTGAACCACTTGAGCGGGATTATTGGCAATCACCTCATCGATCATTGCCTCTAGAACGCCACTGTCGCTGACCTGCTCAAGGCCCTGTGCCTCAATAATGTCTTCGGCGCTGCCCTGACCTCGCCAGAGGCCCTCAAACACTTGTTTAGCCAGCTTGCTCGACAGCGTGTTGTCGGCAATGCGGAGAATGAGTCCCGCCAACGCCTCCGGGGTTACCGGGCATTGGTTAATACCTATGTCCTCGCGATTCAAAGCCGCTGACAGGTCACCCAGAATCCAATTGGCGGCGAGCTTGGCTTCGCCACAGGACGCGGTGACCGCCTCGAAATAGGCGGCCAGCGTTCGCTCCGATGCCAACAGTGCCGCATCATAGTCACTCAATGCATAGTGCTGGACGAAACGCTGCCGCTTTGGCCCTGGCAGTTCGGGGAGTGTTGCTCGAAGGGTTTCAATATAGGTCTCATCAATGATTATCGGGAGCAGGTCCGGCTCAGGGAAGTATCGGTAGTCATTGGCGACCTCTTTTGAGCGCATGGAGCGGGTTTCATTATTGTCAGCATCATACAGTCGAGTCTCTTGGACGATCCGACCACCGTCCTCTAAAATATCGCGTTGACGCTCGGCTTCAACGCCAATGGCGCGCTCGACGAACCGGAATGAATTCACGTTTTTAATTTCTGTTCGGGTACCCAGCTCGTCACTGCCCTCTGCTCGCAGTGAAAGATTAATATCGCAGCGCATGGAACCTTCGGCCATATTGCCGTCGGAAATACCCAAAGTAGTGACTAGAGAGTGGAGAGCTTTGAGGTAGGCAACCGCCTGTTCTGCCGTTCGAAAATCAGGCTCCGTAACAATCTCCAGTAGTGGCGTTCCAGCGCGATTGAGATCGATGCCCGTTTGCCCCGCAAAGGCATCGTGGACTGATTTTCCCGCGTCCTCCTCTAGGTGCGCCCGGGTTATGCGGATAGGAAACGTGCTGCCGTCAGGCATGGGAATGGTAAAGCTACCTTCGCCCACGATAGGCTCGAAAAACTGACTGATTTGATAGCCCTTGGGGGAGTCAGGGTAAAAATAGTTTTTCCGGTCAAAGACTGACCGTTTGCCAATCGCAGCGTCGATGCTCAAGCCAAACATGACCGCATACTTGACTGCCAGCTCATTCACTACTGGCAGCATACCGGGCATGCCGAGATCGACCGCACAGGCCTGCCTGTTGGGCTCGGCGCCAAAGCGATTAGCGGCTCCAGAGAAAATCTTGGTTTGGGTGGCCAGCTGTAGATGGACTTCAAGACCCATCACCTGTTCCCATTTCACGATGAAGTTCCTGCAAGCGTTGGTCTCTGAGTATGCCAATCGGTGCGTTGCTGAAAGCAATGTCCAGCTCGAAGCAAGGTTTGCTCATCAAAGGCACGGCCGATCAGTTGTAATCCTATGGGCATGCCGTTAATCAACCCTGCTGGAACAGACATGCCGGGTAACCCCGCGAGGTTGACCGATAGGGTGTAGACATCTTCCATATACATGGCAATAGGGTCAGCTGCCTTTTCACCATGGTGAAAGGCGATACTCGGTGCGGTGGGTCCGGCGATAACATCCACCTGCGAAAAGGCTCGCTGGAAGTCGTCACTAATGACTCTGCGCACTTGCTGGGCTTTTTTAAAGTATGCATCGTAGAAGCCGGCCGATAACGCATAGGTGCCTACAAGGATTCGACGTTGGACCTCGGCTCCGAAACCTTCACTGCGTGATCGCTCATACAGGTCCATAAGATCGACCGGGTTATCACAGCGATGCCCAAAGCGGACTCCGTCGTAGCGCGATAAGTTAGCGGAGGCCTCCGCTGGCGCAATGACATAGTAGGTCGCAATGGCTTGACGTGTATGGGGCAGGTCGATATCCACCAATTGTGCGCCCTCTGCCTCAAGTTCTGACAGGGCTTTGTGGATGTGCGCTGCCAGGTCCGGGTCGAGATCACCACCGAAGTATTCTCGGGGTAAACCGATACGCAAACCGGCAATAGGCCGGTTGAGTGAGGCGGTGAAGTCAGGAACGGACACATCGGCTGAGGTAGAGTCCCCTGAATCGACACCACACATCGCGTTGAGCATCATCGCGGCATCTTCAGCACTGCGGGCCATGGGTCCTGCCTGGTCAAGGGACGAGGCAAAAGCAATAATACCCAGACGCGAAATGCGCCCATAGGTGGGTTTGAGACCGGTAATGCCACACAAAGCGGCGGGTTGTCGAATAGAGCCACCGGTGTCGGTGCCCGTACTGAGCGGGGCGAACCCAGCGGCTACTGCAGCGGCTGAACCCCCCGAGCTACCGCCGGGGACGCGCGTAGTATCCCAAGGGTTAGCCACTGCGCCAAAAAAACTGGTTTCGTTAGAGGCGCCCATGGCGAATTCGTCCATATTGGTTTTGCCCAGCGTTACCGCACCAGCGGCGCTTAACTTGGCGACCACCGTTGCGTCATAAGGGGGTTTGAACTCTTGCAGCATGCGCGATGCACAGGTCGTTTTTACGCCCGCCGTGCAAAAAATATCTTTATGGAGTAGTGGAATGCCGGTTAAGGGGGTAGCTTCTCCCACAGCGCGACGCTGATCCGCCGCCTGTGCGGCGACAAGCGCCTGCTCTTCAGTGAGGGTAATGACGCTATTGAGTTGACTGTCAAAGCGTTTGATACGGGCCAAGCAATGCTCGGTGAGCTCGACCGCTGATAAGTCACGATTGTCCAGCATGCCAGAGAGCGTAGTGGCGCTGGCATAACAGAGGTCGGTGTGTGTCATTAGTCGATCACTCGTGGCACTAAAAAATAGCCTTGATCGACCGCTGGGGCTACACTTTGCAGCCGCTCGCGCGCATTGGTTTCGGTGATTTCGTCAGCACGTAAGCGTTGCTGCATATCGTGGGGATTAGACATGGGGTCAACGCCGGTGGTGTCGACTTGCTGGAGTTCATCGACCAGCTCGAGTATTCGACCGAAGCGATCAGTCACATCCTGAAGCGCGTCTTCGGGTATTTTAAGGCGCGCCAAGCTGGCCACCTGAGCGATATCGGCCGGGGTGATCGACATACTAGATCCAAAACCTCTGGGGAATGCGAAAACTATCACATTGCGCCTTGCCCAAAAAGCCCTTCGTTGTTACCTTATCTGCTTTAGATTAATTCGTGAAGTCTCTGTTTTTAATATGCATTTTAATATTCCAGCGTCAGAGCGCTGCGGCAGACATCCGCCGGGCAAATAATGCTGGCACTTACCGGGTGTTTTTTGTCGGACTACAGCGCTGAAAGCGTCTGCTGATAGGATTAGGAAAACCATATGTTTAAGCGCCTGCGGGGCATTTTTTCAAACGATTTATCGATTGATCTTGGCACTGCGAATACGCTCATTTATGTTAAAGACAAGGGTATTATCCTTGATGAGCCTTCGGTAGTTGCCATCCGTATTCACAACGGTGTTAAGTCCATTGAGGCAGTGGGGCGCGAAGCTAAGCGTATGCTGGGCCGTACACCCGGTAACATTCAGGCCATTCGACCATTGAAAGATGGTGTCATTGCTGATTTTCAAGTCACTGAAAAAATGCTTCAACACTTCATTGCTAAAGTCCACGAAACACAGTTCATACGACCTAGTCCAAGGGTGCTGGTGTGCGTTCCGTGTATGTCTACCCAAGTTGAGCGGCGCGCTATCAGAGAATCGGCGCTCAGTGCTGGAGCCAGGGATGTCCGTTTGATTGAAGAACCCATGGCAGCGGCTATTGGCGCAGGGCTCAATGTCGAGGAAGCCTCGGGCTGTATGGTTGTCGATATTGGTGGTGGCACTACAGAAGTGGCGATCATTTCTTTAAATGGCGTCGTTTATCGCGACTCTATCCGCGTGGGAGGCGATCGATTCGATGAGTCAATCGTGGCTTATGTCCGTCGACATTACGGTAGTTTAATTGGTGAAGCGACCGCGGAACGCATCAAACAAGAAGTGGGCTGCGCCCACGCCGAGAGTGAGCTCCGAGAAATAGATGTTCGGGGCCGGCACTTAGCTGAAGGTATACCTAAAAGCTTTACTCTACGCAGTGACGAAGTCCGTGAAGCGCTGGAGGATCCGTTAGAGGCGATTGTAGCTGCTGTGAAATTGGCACTTGAGCAGTCGCCACCTGAATTGGCGTCGGACATTGCTGAGGTGGGTATTGTTTTGACCGGAGGTGGAGCATTGATGCGTGATTTGGATCGGCGCATAGCCGATGAGACAGGCATTCCTGTACTGGTGGCTGACGAGCCTCTAACCTGTGTTGCCCGTGGCGGTGGTCGGGCCTTAGAGTTGATAGATCGCCACGCACTCGATTTGCTATCCACGGAATAAGTTCCTTCAGTACCCACGCAGACCGCTGGAGAATGAGAAATTAAACCGCTTTTTCTGCAGGAAAAATATTTAGGCTGGCGTCTGCTGCTGGCCTCTGTTCTGTGTCTAAGCGCCCTGTTTTTCTTTCGGGATCATCCGCGTTTAACGCCGCTCCGACTGTTCGCGATTGATGCCACGGCGATGATCTATGAAATTGCTGCGACGCCGAGGGATGTTCTCTGGGGTTTGGCGGATTACTTTCAAAGTCGCCGCAGTTTGCGCGAAGAAAACGCGAGACTACTGCAAGAAAATCTGGTCATTCAAGGGCAGGCCCAACGACTTGTTTCGGTGCTAGCGGAAAATGCTTACTACCGAGTATTGTTAAATGCGTCCAAGGCAATAGACCTCGATGTTATGGTGGCCAAGATTGTGTCGATCTCTGCCGATCCTGCTCGGCATCTGCTGGTTCTCGATAAGGGCAGCAACCAAGGAGTGTTTAAAGGTCAGTCGCTGCTGGGCGCTGAGGGCTTAATGGGCCAAATTGTGTTGGTGGGGGCCAATTCCAGCAGAGCTATGCTTATTACCGATGCTACCCACGCGGTGCCCGTACAGGTGAATCGCAGCGGTGTCAGAGCCCTCACCGAGGGTGTTGGCAATATAAATGAGCTTATTGTGCGCCACGTGGCGACGACCACCGATATCAAAGTCGATGATGTATTGGTTACATCGGGACTCGCCGGTCGATTCCCGCCAGGCTATCCAGTCGCCCGAGTCATGGCGATTGAGACAGATCCTGGCGCCGCTTTTGCCACGGTCGTTGCGCGCCCGCTCGCGCAACTCGATCGCGGCCGTTACGTTTTGCTCGCCACGTCTGCGGTGGCCAGCACTGATAGCTTGCCGTGAACAGAATACAGGCAACTTGGGTGATATGGACTTCACTCATTGTTGGGTTGATTGCTTATGTTGTGCCTCTACCGTTTTCTTGGCGCTGGTTTCGGCCCGAAGTGCCACTGCTTGTTTTGTTTTATTGGAATCTCGCTTTACCGCACCGCGTGGGTCTATTCAGCGCTGCGATTATGGGGTTATTGCTTGATATTATTAACGGCTCTGCGGTGGGAGCGTTGGCTTTTGGCACAGTCATCGCGACCTTGTTCATTTTGGTTAATTATCAGCGTATTCGACAATTCGATAGCCTATTGCAAAGCGCTGTTATCGGGTTGTTAATTGGCTTGGCGCTGGTCATTGAGCGCTGGCTGCATGGTCTACTGGGCATGGCGAGCGACGGATTTCAATTTATGTACTCGTTGCCCCTAACCGTGGCTCTCTGGCCGATAGTACGCAATGGTTTACGGGCTTTGCGACGGGACTTTGAGGTTCAGTAGTGAATGTAATTCTGGCATCAGCAAGTCCTCGACGTAAGCAATTACTGGGCTTATTGTGCCAACGCTTTGTATGTTTTTCAGCCAATATTGATGAGCAGGTCTTGCCCAATGAGGCGGTCGCGCAGTATGTGTTACGCATGGCCCATCAAAAAGCGGGGATCTGTGCTTCAACCAACGACAGCAGTGCGCTAGTGTTGTCGGCAGATACGGCCATTAGCCTTGATGATCAAATTTTAGGCAAGCCTGCTGACTATGCTCATGCTCAGCACATGCTACGTGCTCTTTCCGGGCGCAGTCATCTTGTCTTGACCGCCGTATCAGCGCGGCAGGGAGAGGTCTTTCGCGATGTCTTGGTGACGACTACGGTGACGTTTGCGATCTTAAGCGACGGTTTAATCAGTCGGTATCTGGCCACCGAAGAGCCGTGGGACAAGGCAGGCGCTTATGCCATTCAAGGGATGGCGGGAAGCTTCGTTGCGCACCTTGAGGGCAGTTACTCCGCAGTTGTCGGATTGCCCTTACTCGAGACGCGCGATTTGCTAGCCACTTTCGCTCTCGCGCCAGACTGGACCATCGCCTCAAATGCTTGAGCGTATTCATCGCGGTATAGGGACTTTCGTTTGGCGAGCTTTGCTTGTCGGAATCATAGTGCTGGCCTCCTACGTGTCTATCACTCGCGTTGTCATGGGTCTATTACCCAATTCTCAGGCATCAGTCGGCGCCATGTTGTCTGAGCAAATGGGCACATCGCTAGGGCTGGGTGATATCCGTGGAGAATTAATCGGCTTTACGCCGCATCTGACTTTTCAAGATTTAGCGCTCGAGTTACCGGGCAGCTCCGAGGATACTCTGATTATTAAACGCGGAACTGTCAGTATTGATCCATGGCAGTCCCTATTGGCATTACAACCTCGCCTAGGTGGTTTATTGGTCAGTGGCGCGTCCGTGGAGCTTCGATTGCGGGCGGACGATCAAACCGACTGGCGAGCGGAGCTGGCAACCCTGTCGGCTATTGCGGGTCAGTTTAGGAAGGTAACAGTCACCGACGCTGAGTTAGTGTTGATTGACCGTGAGCATACATCCCGGCTGACGCTGAATCTTGAGGTCCACCGTGAACGGAGCCGCCGAGATATTCGATTAACGCTGACCGACCAAGGGGGCATGAGGGCGACCTTCGAGGGTAGCGGTGTGGGTGACCTCGAAAGGCCTGAGACCTTCGACGGCGACTTTCATGGTCAGCTGCTAGGCACTATTCCACCGGTGCTGGGACTAATGGACATGCCGTTGCAGGGGCACGCGGCAGTGGATTATTGGCTTCAACTCCGCTCGGGTGTTCCTAAAATTACCTCGCGTAGCGCTTTCACAGCGCTGTCAACGGCGGTAGAGGACAGTACAAGCCCTGCGCCATTGTTTGAACGATTAGAATTTGCTGCCCTTATCAGACGAAAAAATGGCCGTTGGCTCGCTACCCTTCAAGACCTAAACATTCAACAAAGCGATAGCGAACTCGGCCTCGATAAACTGCAGGTCACGTTTGACGGACAGGGCTTATCGATAGCGGCCAACGATATCGAGCTGGCAGCGTTCAACGACATAGTGTTAGCAACCCACCTTCTTCCCCAACGCCCGAGGGCTATTCTCACGGCGGTTGCTCCCCGGGGTGAGGTGCGGGCTTTGTCGATGACGATTGATGATATAGGTCAACCGCTGGATGCTTGGTCAGTCACAGCGGAACTGACTAATGCAACGATTTCTGCTTTCGCCGCTATTCCGGGTATTTCGCAACTTGATGCAACGCTTGAAGTCAATCAGGCGGGCGCAGCGGTGTGGGTAGATAGTCAAAACAGTGGCTTACACCTGCCGAAGATCTACAGTTCTCCACTGATGTTTAATACTGTGCAAGGAAAGCTGACGGGGCGCTGGCAGGACGAAAGATTGTTGCTTGACCAGGGAGTGTTTGATGTTGCCGCCAATACTCACAGGGCTCGCGCACTGTTTGCTATGGACATCGCCCTGACTGCCGACAGTCGGCAGGCTCAACCCACCGAACTGTATTTAAGTGCCGGGATTAGTAATGCGACTGAGGATCTTGTGGGTCTGTACGTTCCTACATTGATCAAGCCGAGGCTGTATCAGTGGTTGGGTACCTTAGTACCCAGGGCGAAGATAAATACTGCCGCTTTTGTCTGGCGGGGCAGGTTGAAACCCTATGGTCAAGCTGAACAAACGATGCAGTTGGCCCTGGACATGGCGGAGACTACGGTCAACTATCATCCTGATTGGCCGGCCATGACCGACACGTCGGCCACCGCCTACATCGATACCGACAGAGTGAGTGTTTGGGCTGCGGCCGCTCGGTCGGGCAACATCGAGCTCACTAATCTAGCCGTGGAGGTGGACGCAGGGAAAGATCAGGGTGAGTTGCGCATAAATACGGCCTTTGCGAGCGACGCTGGCGAGTTGCTCTCTTGGTTAAATGATACGCCTATCGCTGGACGTGCCCCTGTTTTTTTCGCCGACGCGAATGCTGAAGGCCCGGTGACAGGCAGCGCGACTGTTGGTCTGAATGTTGGAGAGCTCACCCGACCGGCGGCTGTTGATGTGGCCGCGCGCTTGGATGCATCAGTAAGCTCGCAGCGCTTGGGACTGACCATTGACGCCTTAGCGGGTGAGTTTTTTTACCGCACTGAAACGGGCTTTCGTGCGAGTAACTTAGCGGGTCGATTGATGGGCCAACCACTCGCGATAGCGATAGGGCCAGGGGCTTCATCAATCGAGGATGCCAGCGTGTTGAATGCGCGCTTCGAATCGTCGTTGCCCAGCCCCATCGTTACCGATTGGTTAACCAATCTATTGAATATGGAGTTAGAAAGCACTCAGCTGCCTGTATCGGGAGTCCTCGATCTGGTCGCTGAGGTGGCTATTGGTGAGCAAGCACTAGTGCGCGTCAGTACCGACATGCTCAATGCCGCGATTGATTTGCCTGAGCCCGTTGCAAAGCCGATCGGTCGTTCAGCACCCCTAGAACTCGAGTTTGCCGTCGACGCAGATACCTCTTGGAAAGCTTTTTGGTCGGATCGCGTAATGGTTGAAGGATACCGGAAGCAGGGCAAGCTTATTGGCGCAACGATTGACTTAACACCGCGCACTCGACCTATCAATCTAGCTATTCCGCCGCACAAGGAGGAGCTAACGATAACCGGTTCCATCCCCAAATTATCCCTTGAGCCTTGGCTACCTATTTGGTCAGCCTACCGTTCTTATACGGGTGCGGATAGCATCGATATGGCACTCACGGTTAATGATGTTGACATCTCTGCACTTTGGTTTGGGCCTGTCGATGTCGGCTCTGTTCAGATAGATCTGACTCCCTATGCCGACTGGACTATGTTGGGAATCAATGCTGATTGGCTCGACGCTGAGTTAACCCTTGGCCGGCCGGATCAACCCTTGAGCTTAATTATTAATAGCTTAGATTTTGATCAATTTTCTACCAAGCTCAGTGATATGCCTGACACCGCAGCCGTGCTAACCCCGCCAAGCCTAATGACGCCGATTGACGTGGTGATTGCCAATGTAGAGTACGGTGGGCAGTCCCTTGGGGCAGTCACTTTTCAACTGGATTCTAACGGCAATCGGCTATTAGCGAGTAATATTCAAGGCAATATTATCGACACAGATTTGCTACAGGGGACCTCGCTAGCGTGGGTACGTAGTGATGATGATCGCTACCAAACCACTATTGATATTGAGGCCACCTTGGGTGATGTGAGTCGATCTCTGCGGGAATTAACAACCGATCCCGTTGTCAAATCTACCCGCGGCAGCGCGTCGGGTACCTTGAGCTGGCAGGGATCTCCGGCAGACATGCATTTAAACAAGCTCTCGGGTGCGCTAGATATCGTCATTCTGGAGGGAGCGTTTTTGCCCGTGCCTGCCGGGGCATCAGGTGTCATTCGACTCCTTAGCCTATTAAACCTGTCTGATCTATTTGGTCGAGCCAATGTCGTACGCTTATTTAATCCGGGTGTAGCCTTCAAGAAAGCGCAGGGGGAGTTTATTTTTGAGCCCGGTCAAATCAGCATCCCAGATTTTGTTGTCGACGCAGATGGTGGTGGTTTTCAGATAGATAGCGATATAGATCTACTCGAGCAGACGATTGATGGTGAGCTGGTAGTCACCTTGCCGCTGGCCGATAATATTCCCTGGGTCGCGGCGCTCGCTGCAGGCTTACCGGTTGGCGCAGGGGCTTACTTAGTGGGTAAGCTATTTGAAGATCAGGTAAAGAGCCTTACCAGTGGGGTTTACTCGGTGACGGGCAATATTGCTACGCCTAAGGTGTCATTTATTCGAATCTTCGATGCCAGCAGCAATAAAGAGCGGTCCGCACCGACAGAGAAGTCGACCACTCATCCGGCGGGGGCGCTAAAGGGTGTCGAGGACACCGGGCAGAGCCCGGAGGAGCATCAGGTTTCTGACGGGGAGGCACCGTCAGCCATTGATCCCACTCCTCAATGACCGTTCCGTCGGCACTGAGCAGCCTCACTAATCGTGAGCGCTATCGAGTTCTCTCAAATAGCGGAATAATTTTCGAGCGGCGGATAATGGCTTGTTATTTTTTTGCTCGGCTTGATAGCTTCTTACGAGTTGTCGAATAGTTTGTCGGTCGACGTCCGGATAAAGCACCAAGAGCTCTGGCAGGGCCTTATCGCCCTGGTGTAGCAGTCGATCACGGAGGTTCTCGAGTCGGTGGAAGTGCGCCTTTTGCTCTTCGTGTTGACCATCCAATCGGGCGAGTGCGTCCTCAATCATAGAGGGGTCGGTATTGCGCATCAGTTTGCCAATGAACTGTAATTGGCGCCGACGTCCACCCCGAGCGGTTATTCGACGTGCCAGCATTATCGCGTCGTAGAGCTGCTCATTCTCTATCGGTATATGTTTGAGTTGAGCGGCAGGCAGTTCGGTTAGGCGGGCGCCCAGCGCTTGTAACGCCGTCATCTCACGCTTGACAGCGCTTTTGCTGGGACCCTCCTGCCCGTCATCATTGCCTTGATCATCCATAAGCCAGTGTCGCTAATCCAAGAAATGATAGGAAACCGACTACATCGGTCACTGTGGTAAGAATAACCCCACCAGCGAGGGCCGGATCAATACCCCATCGTTGTAACAACAGCGGTAATAATGCGCCTGAAACCCCGGCTGTAATGAGGTTGATGACCATCGCAGAAGCGATCACCGCGCCCAGTAGAGCATCATCAAACCATAGTGCAGCAGCAATGGCGACAACAACAGCCCACAGTGTCCCATTCATGGCACCCACCGCCGCCTCTCTACCAACCAGCCACCCTTGATTGCGCGCATTAATCTGTCCCATGGCCATGCCGCGGATGAGCACAGTGAGGGTTTGCGTCCCGGCAATACCACCCATGCTGGCGACAATAGGCATTAGTACCGCTAAGGCGATGACTTTTTCGATAGTGCCCTGAAAAGCATTAATAACCGCCGCCGCAATAAATGCAGTGCATAGATTAATGCCCAGCCAAATGGCGCGACGAGGGGCAGTGTGGAGCGCGGGGGAAAAAGTATCTTCCTCGACCAGATGGCCGAGCGATGTTAGGGAGTGATCGGCTTCTTCACGAATAACGTCGACAATATCATCAATGGTGATTCGACCAATGAGGCAGCCATGGTCATCAACCACCGGGGCGGATATCCAGTCATTGCGCTCAAACAGTCGTGCGACCTCTGAAGCATCCATAAGAGCGGGGATGGGATCGCGATTAGTGACCATCATTTCGCGAACGGATACCCCTGGATCAGCAACGAGCAGTGTTCGTATCGGTAATAAACCGACGTAGCGTTCCTCTCTGTTAACAACGATAACAGTATCGGTATTGAGCGGAATTTCTTGGTGTCGCCTTAGATAGCGCAAAACCACATCCAGGGTGAGATTAGCGCGCACAGTGATGGTGTCGGTGCTCATCAGACCACCGGCGACATCATCCGAGTAACCTAGCACCGTTTCAATACGCGCTCTATCCTGCACATTCATGATGCTCAGAACTTGATCGGTAATATGTTCGGGCAGCTCTTGTAGAATGTCGGCCACATCGTCGTCATCGAGCTGCCCGACAATGTCAGCAAGCGCTTTGGGGCCCATATCAGCTAAGAACGCAGTGCGTAAGTCCTCTGGCAGCTCGTTGAGAACGGCGGCCTCTTGCTCTGGCTCTAATAATCGCCAAAGCACATGACGGTAACGAGGCGGTGAAGAGCTGATTAGGTGTGCCACGTCTCCCGGCGATAAATCGGACACAATCCCCGTAACATCAGCCAGTGTGCCAGTGCTGAGCGCTTGATCGAGTCGGGCAAGCTGCTTTTGAGATTTGATGGCAGTGGTCATGGGGAGTCCTCTGAACGTCTGACTATTATCCGTCAGTCCGGTCTACGGTGCATCTTGGAATTTGTCGGGTTAGTCCGGCTCTCCAAATCGATCAGCGATGAGGGCCGTCAGCGCATTGCAGGCGGCATTTTCGTCTTCACCTTCGATCATCAGGGTCAGCGCTGTGCCATTACCCGCTGCTAACATCATGACCGACATGATACTTTTGGCGTCAATGACTTGCTGACCTTTTTTTATCTGGATGCGGCAGCTAAATTTCGCCGCGCAGTCCACCAACTTTGCTGCTGCGCGAGCATGCAGCCCGAGACGATTTATGATGTCGATCTCGCACTCAATCATCGTGTGTCCAACCTCGCTAATTCACGGTGTCGAATTTGAGTTGGAGTATGGCCTTGTTTGATCTGCTTATATATCTGTTCTGCAACATAAACCGAGCGATGCTGCCCGCCGGTACAGCCAATGGCAACAGTCATGTAACTGCGTTGCGACTGTTGATACTCTGGCAACCAGTACTGCAGAAAATCCACTATCTGCTTAATGAAAATCGCGGTGGTATGCTGCTGCTCTAAAAACTGAGCGACCTCCGTGTCTTGGCCTGTTTTGGTTCTAAGATTAGTCACCCAATGCGGATTGGGTAGTAGCCTAGCATCAAAAACAAGATCGGCATCAGGGGGAACTCCTCGCTTAAATCCAAAGGATTCAACGAGTAGGGACAGCCCCTCACGAGGCTCCTCTCCCAACCGACTGCTTATCATTGCGCGCAGATCGTAGAGGGTAAGCCGGCTGGTATCGATGGTAAGGTCTGCTTGTTGAGCGAGCCCCTCCAGCAGCACACTTTCATTGGCGATGGCCTCGGCGAGTGATCGCTGATCGGAGGTCAGTGGGTGTCGTCGGCGGGTTTCGCTAAAACGCTTGATGAGAATGTCGTTGCTTGCGTCGAGGAAGATGACTTCACTGTTAATGGTATTGGGTAGTGCCTTGAGGACAGGGTGAATTTGATGCAGGTCATCGTCGCTATTGCGTGCGTCAAGACACAGGGCGATTCCCTTGAAGGCCGCATATTGCTCACGCTCCAATTGGAGTATGAGGGTGGGTAACAACGCTGCAGGTAAGTTATCTACGCAGTAATATCCTAGATCCTCTAATTGATGCAGCGCGGTACTTTTCCCCGAGCCTGAACGACCACTAATAATGACTAGTTCCATGACCTAGTGCTCGATAGTCCGCAGCGCAGCAGCCAATAAATCCGCGTCAGATGTTGTCGTTCGTAATCTGTCGCAATACCCAAAACTTGAGAATCGCTCAGCAATATCGGCGAGTATATCAAGGTGCTCTTGTGTGGCCTCGGAGGGCACGAGCAGTACAAACAGCAAATCTACGGGTTGGTTGTCAGAGGATTCGAAATTAACCGGCGTCGCCAATGTGATAAGGCAGCCAAGAGGTTTGTCACAACCGGCGACTCGGCAGTGGGGTATAGCTACCCCTTGTCCCAAGCCCGTACTGCCGAGTTTTTCTCGTGCCAGTAATTGGGCATATACTGAGCTTTCAGTGAGTGCCGCGTCTGCGCTGGCTATTTGATGTGCCGCAAGCTCAAAAATGCGTTTTTTACTCCCCGCATCGACTCGACACATTACTCGAGAAGGCGTTAGCAAGCTGTTCAGCTCGATCATCATTCAACGTCCTCGATGCTTTTCTTTATGTTTGATTATTTGCCGGTCTAATTTGTCCGCTAGATTGTCAATGCCGCTGTACATATCGTTAGATTCGGATGATGCAAAAATGTTTGCGCCAGAAATGTGCAGATTTGCTTCTGCCTTATGTATTTCTTTCTCAACCGTCAATGTCACCTCAATATTGGTAATGTGGTCAATATGACGCTGTAATTTTTGAAATTTATCCGATACGTGCTGGCGTAAAGCGTCGGTAATATCAATGTGATGTCCACTGACAGTTAGCTGCATGATTGTCCTCCCGGCTTTCCTCGATGGCGATTCAAAATAATCTCTTTCTTGCGTTAGATGGGGGTATATTGAGCTGCTCTCGATACTTTGCGACGGTTCTGCGCGCTACCATGACCCCTTGTTCTTTTAGCAGGGCACAAAGTTTACTGTCACTTAGGGGCTTCTTTGGGCTCTCCATTAGAACTAACTTTTTTATCAGCGCTCTGATGGCAGTGGATGAACACTCACCGCCTTCAGCGGTGGCCACATGGCTGGAGAAGAAATACTTGAGCTCGAAAACGCCTCTTGGTGTGTGCATGTACTTTTTTGTCGTTGCCCGAGAAATAGTGGATTCATGCATATCAATCTGCTCGGCTATTTCCGCCAACACTAAGGGCCGCATTGCTTCTTCACCTACCTCAAGAAATAACCGTTGGTGTTCCACTATTTTTGCCGACACCTTGAGCAGCGTTTCATTGCGATTCAATAAACCCTTCATGAACCAGCGAGCTTCCTGCAGGTTGTCTTTGACGTAGGTTTTATCGCTTTCTGACCCGCTCTTATTCAGCAGTCCCGCATAGTCTGAGTTGATGCGTAGCTTTGGTGCAATATCGGAATTGAGCTCTACTCGCCACAGTCCATTGACACGACGAACAAACACATCGGGTACCACATATTCGGTTTTCTGTTCCCCGACAGCGGCACCGGGCATTGGGTCTAGAGAGCGAATGAGGGCTAAAGCGCCGCGCAGTTCGACCTCGGTGCACCGCAGCCGCCGTGCCAATTGTCTGGGCTCCGCAGTAGCAATCTGGTCGAGGTGTCTATTGACCGAAGCGCCGGCGATGTCTCTATAGGGAGTTTCTTCGGATAATTGGCGGAGCTGGATTAATAAGCATTCGCGCAGGTCCGTGGCAAAAATGCCGGTGGGTTCAAAATGCTGTAATCGATGCAGGACAGCCATTACTTCATCGAGTTCAACCTCTGGTAGCGCAAGGCTGGAGAGTATGTCTTCAGGGGTTTGTGTGAGACGACCGTTACCGTCCACCGCATCGATGAATGCAAGAGCAATGTTGTAGTCGATATCTGAAAAACGAGTGGTATTTAGCTGCCACAGCAAGTGACTCTGGAGCGACTCTGGAGCCGCATCACGTTCCGCGAACTGGCGGTCGCCGTCGCCTGCCGACATCGGGGGCGCCGAGGATGGCATCAAATCTTCCCAGCGAGTATCAATGGCTAGATCATGGCTGTCGTCTGCCACGGGTGCGCGGGCACTAAAATCAATATCTTGTTCAGCCGCAGCCTCGGGCTGATCCTCGTCGCGCTCAAGAAGGGGGTTAGATGCCAGGGTTTCTTCAATGGCCTGCTGAAGGTCTAGCGTGCTCAGTTGCAGTAATTTGATGGCCTGCTGTAACTGAGGTGTGAGCGTCAGTGACTGGCCGATTTTCAACTGCAGAGACTGCTTCATCGCGCTTGCGCTATCACCCAATAATGACCACAGGGGTTAGTGTAGCGCCGAGGGAGAGGGTGCGGCAATGTTTGGCGCGTTATTTGCATGTCTTTTTTTTGAAGCTTGCTGAGCTAGCGGGAAGACACCAGAATCGATTTGTATTAGTGGCTACAGCCTAAAGTTTTCGCCCAAATACACCGCCCGCACTTTAGCATCGTCGAGTACGCTTGCCGGTTCGCCCGCTGCAATGACATGCCCCTCGCCAACAATATAGGCGCGCTCGCAGATATCGAGCGTTTCACGGACATTATGGTCGGTAATGAGGACCCCGATATTCCGGTCGCGTAAATGCGCTATCACCGCTTTAATATCATTAATAGAAATGGGATCGACCCCTGCGAAGGGTTCATCCAGCAGGATAAAGGTGGGATCTGTCGCCAAGGCTCTGGCTATTTCTACACGACGCCGTTCGCCTCCCGACAAAGCCTGACCTAAGGTGAGACTCAAGTGATTGACGTTAAACTCTTCAAGTAATTCAGCGCAGAGAAATGTTCGTTCTTTTTTACTGAGATCGCCACGCGTTTCAAGAATGGCCAGCACATTGTCACGCACCGATAGCTGACGAAAAATAGAGGCCTCTTGGGGTAAATAACCTAGGCCGGCGCGTGCACGCTGGTGAATTGGGTTCGCCGTTATGTCTTTGCCATTGAGGAGAATACGACCCGCATCGACATTGACTAAACCCAAGATCATATAAAAGCAAGTGGTCTTGCCCGCGCCATTCGGGCCTAGTAAGCCAACAATTTCACCCGCCTGTACCTCGAGGGACACGTCGCTAACAACCGATCGGCCTTTATATGCTTTGGCTAGATGTTCTGCTGATAAATGGGCGCGCATAGTCTTAGCTACTCGGTGTAGACGTTTGTAGGGCAGAGGGTGGTATGACTACCTCGACACGCCCTTTGCTGTCAGATTTATCACTGACAGCGCGCACCCGTTGCTCAGCCATGAGGTAGTCGATGAGCCCGCCTGTGAGTATAGCTCCCTCTTGCTCGATGCGCGCGCCTTCCCTGAGCTGGATTAATTCATCCCGCTGTGTGTAGATCATTTCACGCGCCTGGGCAGTAATCGGTGCTTTATCGAAGACTGGGATTTGCTCGAGGGTTGCGGGGTCACCGAGAGCCGTAATGGTGGTGGCATCTCCCCCACTTTGTTGAATAATCAAACGTTCAGCGTGAATCACCAAGCTGCCTTGGGTTAACACTACATTGCCGTCGTAGCGAGTGATTCCCAGCTTATCTTCGCGGATCGCTGAGTCGGCGCTAATATGGATGGGCTGTTCACGATCACTGGGTAAGGCAACCAGCGCGGAGCTACCGGTGCCCACGTATAGGGCCACGAGGCAAAGCAGCCAGTAGCCAGGCAACGTTGAGTCGTTAATTTTCATAGACCGCCTCGACATTGCTGAGCAAACGCGCCTGGCCTTTTTGTAAATCGAGCGTAAAGCCAACGGCAGTGGTAGTGCTCTTCGTCGTATCGAGGGTCACAGCGTCTTCGCCCCTTGCTTGTTTTTCTGCCAGTAGCATCGTTAGAGAGGGTGTGGTTAGAGTGGTATCGTCATCGTGGGCATGAATGGCAACGTCATCGAACAGCTGCAGTTCGTTCTGTGCCCGTTGTAGACGTCCTGCCCCTGCTTGCAGCGTCCAGGGTTGACCACTGTCGTCGAGACTCCTAACACTTATCTCCGTCATGTGTAGATCTGGCTGATCGGTGAATTGGGTTGCACTGGCGACGGTAATGGTTTGCTCACGATTACCCCACTTGTCATATCGCCACAGTATACCTTGCTCAATATAAGTTTCCTTGAGGGTAATGGGCTGGCGCGTCTCGAAACCGATGAGCGGTGGGTCTTCCTGCAGTGTTAGCCAGGCAGCGATGCATCCTACTAAGAACGTCAGTCCCGATACGTAGCGTTTCAAATGTGATATCTCGCTAAAATACTGTCCCAATCCCCTCGAGCGCGTAGCAGCATCTCGGCGAATTCACGTATGACACCCTGTCCCCCTTGGTGGGTTCCGACCCAGTCCGCCGCATCGCGTATCGCTTGCACTGCATCAGCGGGGCAAGCCCCAAGGCCGGCCAGTTGGAGTGCACCCAAATCGGGTAAATCATCGCCCATGTAAGCGACTTGCGCCGGCGTTAATTGTCGCTGGGTCATGAGTTCTGTCAACGCCATGCGCTTATCTTCTCGTCCTTGAATAACGGTCTCGATACCCAGTTCTTGCGCGCGTCGGCTGACGACTTCAGAGCTTCGGCCGGTGATAATAACCACATCGATACCGTTGTTTTGCAGCAAGGTTAACCCGAGACCATCCTTAACATTGAATGCCTTGATCTCCTCACCGCTGTCGGCGTAAACAATGGTGCCATCAGTCATAACTCCGTCAACGTCGAGGGCAAGGACAGTAATGTTTGCTGCCAACTGAGTATAATCAGACATCAGGCGATGCCTGCTTTCAGCAGCGCCAAAAGATGCACAATGCCAATGACTTGGTCATTACTGTCGGTAACCACGAGTGCGCTAATCCGGTAGCGTTCCATCATACCCAATGCCTCAGCTGCAAGCATACCTGCAGACACCGTTTTACCGCCCACTGACATGAATTGCGCTATGTTGACTGAGTTGATGTCTGGGCGATCTTCGAGGGTACGGCGTAAATCACCATCGGTGAATATGCCGAGGAGTTTTTGATCGTCGAGAATAGCCGTCATGCCTAGGCCTTTGGCCGTGATCTCCATGAGTGCGTCGGCGAGGGAAGCCTGTGGACCGACTGCGGGGATATCCGAGCCACTGACCATGACATCTTCAACCTTGAGCAGTAGCTGGCGACCCAATGCGCCTCCTGGGTGCGAAAAAGCAAAGTCCTCAGCGCTGAACCCCCGGCATTCGAGTAGTGCGATCGCCAGGGCATCACCCATCACCAATGTGGCCGTGGTGCTTGAAGTGGGTGCGAGATCGAGGGGGCAAGCCTCACTATCAACCCCGGTAAAAAGATGAACGTCGGAAGCTTGAGCCAAGGTTGAGGAGGGGTTGCCGGTCATACTGACGAGGGTAACACCCAGTCGCTTCAACAGTGGCAGGAGTGTCAGGACTTCGGGGGTAATGCCGCTGTTAGATAGGGCGAGGACCGCGTCTTTTGACGTAATCATGCCCATGTCCCCATGACAAGCTTCAGCGGGATGAACAAAAAAAGCCGGTGTACCGGTGCTCGCCAGTGTGGCAGCTATTTTATTGCCGATATGACCTGATTTCCCCATGCCTGTGACAATCAATCGCCCTTCAATATCCTTCAGCCGCGCGCAGGCGTCGACGAACTGATCGTCAATATAGGGCAGAAGCGCGGTGATCGCTTCACACTCCATCCGCAGGGTGCGGCTTCCCGAGGCAATGATCGCTTTTTTATCGAGCATAGTCGTTTGGGCCTTCGCGCATTCACATCATAATTAGCAGTGCATAGTACAGTACATAGCTACTCAAAAAGAGGCCCCCCAGGACCCGTCCTAAGCGCGCTGTCTGTGACGGTTTATCCCAGGTCACCCACGAGAAAAGCGCGAGGATGCTGGTGGTAATAAACACAGTCCCCAAATCTCTAAACACTACAACGGGCGCGACTAGGAGATCACCGAATAAGCCAGGCAGGGATAGCACCACCAGCAAGTTGAACATATTAGAGCCAATAACAGCGCCAATAGCGATATCCGCGTGGCCTCTGATAGCGCTGATCAAAGACGCCGCCAGTTCGGGAAGGCTAGTACCAACCGCAACAATGGTCAATCCGATGACCAGTTCAGAAACGTTAAAGGCAGTGGCAATATTCACCGCCCCGAATACCAAAGCACGTGAACTGCCGACCAGCAGCAGCAGTCCCATGGTGAACAGTAGCAGCGCTTTGCGGGTGGAAGTCTGGGCGGTATCCGTTGTTATATCGGATTGATTAGTACGCTGGCTGTGGCGGCCCATGCGCAGCAGAAAAAGTGCTAAGCCCCCGAGTAAAATCAGGGCGTCGAGGGTCGATAAAACACCGTCAGAAAGCAGCACCGCACAGAGCACGATGGTGGCTAATAGCAGAGGCAGATCGGAGAACGCCGTTGTGCGACCCACGCGTATCGGAGAAATGAGTAGAGTGATGCCTAGTACGAGTCCAATGTTGGCAATATTCGACCCCAGTGCGTTGCCGACCGCTAGGCTACCCACGTTGGATAATGCCGACATCAATGAGACGATGATCTCTGGAGCGGAGGTGCCGACGGAAACGATCGTCATGCCAATGAGCAGCGGTGACATACCGATTGAGCGCGCCAAGGCCGCCGCACCAATAATGAACTGATCGGCACTCCAAAGGAGCACGGCGAAGCTGATGGCGACAATGAGTAGGTCAATGAGCATGCTGATGTGGCCCTATCCTTCGCAGCTGAGGGGTCTGACAACTGATGGCAACGGCTTTTCTACTCTGCCTCGATGAGGGGCATGCGCGGTAAAGATCGGGTATCATCGACCTCCCCGCCCAAAGATGAGGCGCTGACCTTTTGTCCGCGTTCGGGAGTTTACCTCATTTATGCTGTCGACGGAGGAGACGATAGTGACTATGCCTATTTATGTGACAGGAGCGCGGCAACTGTTTGGTTGCTTGCTGATGTTTGCTGTGCTGGTCCCCCCTGGGGTCAGTGCTGATGACCTCGGTCCTGGTGAAATCATAAAAAACAGCACCGATCGTATTATGGCGCTAGTAGAGGGTGCCCCGGCGTATTTCGATGAGACACCTGAGCGTTATTTTCGTGGGATCGGCGCGGAGTTGGATGCGGTAGTGGATTTTCGTGGCTTCGCCAGGGGCGTCATGGGTGAGTATGCCAGCGGTGCCCGCCATCGCAGCCTAGATGCAGCAGGGCAGCAACAGTTGAAAAATCAACTTAATCGCTTTGTCGAGGTGCTGCGCCAGAGTCTTATCAATACCTACAGCCGTGGTCTATTGGCATTCGGGGGCTCCCGGACTGAATTGGCCAGCACCGATTTTTCGTCGGACAATGCGCGTTTAGCGTCGGTGAGTCAGCGGGTGTATAGCCCAGAGGGTAATATTTACACCATCAGGTATGTGATGGGTCAGTACAAAGACGGGAGCTGGAAGCTGCGGAATATGATTATCGAGGGTATTAGCTTGGGTGAAATTTACCGTCGACAATTTGAAGCCGCCGCTCAAAGTGCGAGTGGTGATATCGACACAGTCATCGCCGATTGGGGCGATGATCAGGTTCAACGACTGCAAGAGGATGAAATCGATGGAAGCCAGTAACGTTCGGGAGTTAGTTATGGCCGCCTTTCCGCAAGCGCAGGTTGAGGTGGATCTTTCCGGCGGCCATTACACCGTAACGGTCATCGATCTCAGCTTCGAGGGGGTTAGGCCCGTGGCTCGACAACAAAAAGTCTATGCTCCATTGGCCGATGTTATTGCCCAGGGCACTATTCATGCGGTAAATATTAGGGCTTTAACGCCCGCCGAAGCCGGATAACAGAGGTTTTAACTTGGATAATCTCGCTATCCGCGGTGGGCGAAGGCTCGAGGGTCGCCTAAAAATTTCAGGGGCAAAAAATGCTGCCCTACCTATTTTAGCCGCGACTCTCTTGGTTGATGGACCGACGACCGTACGGAATTTACCCCACCTCCATGACATCACCACGATGATTGAGTTGCTGGGCTGCCTGGGCGTGCAACTGACTGTCGATGAAAAGCTGGCGGTGGAGACCGACGCATCGATTATTAGCAATCGTCGTGCGCCCTACGAGCTAGTGAAAACCATGCGCGCTTCTATTTTAGTACTCGGTCCTTTGCTGGCTCGCTTTGGCGAGGCGCAGGTGTCCTTTCCCGGGGGCTGCGCCATCGGCTCTCGTCCGGTGGATCTGCATTTGAAGGGATTGGAAGCGATGGGGGCTACCATTAGTATCGAAGAGGGTTACATCCATGCCACCACTGCTGGCCGCTTGCGGGGCGCCGATATTGCCTTGGAGACGGTGACGGTAGGGGGCACTGAAAATTTAGTCATGGCGGCGACGTTAGCCGAGGGTAAGACGGTCATTCGCAACGCGGCCCGTGAGCCCGAAGTGGTCGATATGATCAATTGCCTGAATACCATGGGCGCTAACATTGTTGGCGCGGGACAATCGGTGCTGACGATAGAGGGCGTTGAGCGCTTGCACGGCTGTGACTATGCGGTCATGCCAGATCGCATTGAGGCGGGTACGTATTTGGTGGCCACGGCCGCGACAGGCGGAAAGGTCCGCCTTGATGGCGCGATTGCTGAGCACCTGGAGGTAGTCCTCGATAAGCTGCGCGAAGCGGGTGCGATAGTCATCGTCGGTGACGACTGGGTGGAGCTTGATATGCAAGGACGGCGACCGAAGGCGGTGAGTATCACCACGGCCCCATACCCCGGTTTTCCCACTGACATGCAGGCTCAATTTACCGCGCTTAACACCATCGCCGAAGGCGTGGGTCGCGTCAGCGAAACGGTGTTTGAAAATCGCTTAATCCAAACTCACGAGCTCAACCGAATGGGCGCATCTATTCAGATAGAAGGCAACACCGCCATTGTGACCGGCCAGGCCGGCCTCAACGGCGCCCCGGTGATGGCTTCTGATTTACGTGCATCAGCGAGTCTGGTTATCGCTGGATTAGTGGCCAGTGGTGAAACCATCGTCGACAGGATTTATCACATTGATCGAGGCTACGAATGTATTGAGGAAAAGCTACAATCTCTGGGCGCCGATATTCGTCGTCAACCCGGTTAAAGCACTGTTGGAGACATGACATGACCCGGTCTTTGACCATTGCCCTGACTAAGGGCCGCATTCTTAAAGAGACGTTACCGCTGTTTGCTGAGGCGGGCATTGAGCCGCTCGAGGATATATTTACTAGCCGTAGATTGCTCTTCGATACCACTGTTGATGGCGTTAAACTGGTTATTCTTAGGGGTTCAGACGTGCCCACCTATGTGCGTCATGGCGCTGCAGATGTCGGTGTTGTGGGTAAAGATATATTGTTGGAATTTGGCGCTGAAGGCCTCTACGAACCCCTTGACTTAGCCATTGCAAAGTGTCGACTGATGACCGCCGGCTTTGCGACTGCCCGGACCGCTGGTCCTCGGCTACGCGTGGCCAGCAAATTTGTCAATATCGCTCGCCAGCATTATGCTGCGCAGGGTATTCAAGCTGACATTATCAAGCTATACGGGGCTATGGAATTGGCGCCGTTAATGAATCTTGCCGATGAAATAGTCGACATCGTCGATACCGGTAATACCTTGACAGCCAATGGTATGGTGCCCTTGGGACATATCGCCGACATCAGTTCCCGGTTGGTGGTCAATAAAGCGGCCATGCGTACTCGTCATCGATCGATTGAAAAGTTGATTTATGACCTGAGTCAGGCTGTCGAGCGCAGAGACCAGCCGTCATGAGCCAATTGATTCGTCGCTTACGGATGACTGAAGCCGGGTTCCCGGCTGAGTTTTCGGCGCTTATTGCCCGTCATGATGAGCGGGATCCTGCTTTAACCCAAACGGTTTTCGATATCATCGCTGCGGTACGCAACCGCGGTGACCAGGCCATTCTCGATTTGACCCGACAGTTTGATCACTACTCAGCGGGGACCGTGAGCGAGCTCGAGGTGTCGGTGCCGGTGATGGAAGAGGCGTTGGCTTCCCTCGATGTCAGCAGCCGCGAGGCACTCGAAGTCGCCGCCGCACGCATACGTGATTACCATCTACACCAAGTGGCAGAGAGTTGGCGCTTCGAAGACAGTCTCGGTAATCACTTGGGACAACGTATTACGGCAATGGAGCGGGTCGGCATGTATGTTCCGGGGGGCAAGGCCAGTTACCCCTCGTCGGTCTTGATGAATGCCATTCCTGCCAAGGTTGCAGGAGTTAGCCATATTTGCATGGTTGTTCCGGCTCCCGGTGGGGAACTTAATCCCCTGGTATTGGCTGCCGCCGCCATTGCCGGTGTTGATCGGGTGCTGACTATTGGCGGCGCACAAGCCGTCGCCGCCTTAGCGTATGGCACGGAATCTGTCGCACAGGTTGATAAAATTGTCGGACCCGGTAATCGCTTCGTTGCGGAGGCCAAGCGGCAGGTCTTTGGCACTGTGGGTATCGACATGGTAGCCGGGCCCTCAGAAATTTTGATTGTTGCCGATGGCACGGTAGCTCCGGAATGGACGGCTATGGATTTGTTTTCACAGGCCGAGCACGATGAGCAAGCACAAGCCATTTTGATTGCGCCTGACGCACATTATTTAGATGCGGTAGAGCAGGCGATAGTGCGGTTACTGCCCACTATGGAACGCGAGCCTATTATCCGTGCGTCACTTTCTAATCGCGGTGCATTGATTGAGGTGCCAGATCTGGCGGCGGCAGTCGAGCTCAGCAATCAGCTGGGCCCAGAGCATCTGGAGTTGGCCATGGAAGATGCCCAGGCATGGGTGGATCGCTTTACCGTTGCCGGCGCTATTTTCGTGGGCGCGCAAACGTGTGAAGCCTTGGGCGACTACTGTGCCGGCCCCAACCATGTCTTACCGACCTCGGGCAGTGCACGGTTTTCATCGCCTCTGGGGGTCTATGACTTCCAAAAGCGTAGCTCGATTATTCACTGCTCACCGACAGGCGCCGACGCGCTCGGTCGCGTGGCATCGGTGTTGGCGCGGGGTGAATCATTGACAGCGCACGCCCGGAGCGCTGAATTTCGATGTAACGCTGACTTTCTGTGTAAAGAGTGACTCAACTGCTGCTTTGCCTGCGACTGCCGACAATCGCCTGTAAGTCAATGGACTGGCCGTTGCGCTCAACGGTGACCCGGATGACTTCTCCGGGACGCAAACGCGCTATGTCATGCATAGCACCCCGACCGTCACTCACCACCTCGTCATTCATGGTGGTAATGATATCCCCCATCTGCATGCCAGCCCGCGCCGCCGGTCCATCATCACTCAGCCCTGAGATGACCAATACTTGTCGGGGCAAACCTTGGTCGTTGCGATTAATGAGTAACTCAACGCTGACTCCCAGCCAACCTCTCACCACTGTGCCGAAGTTGATAATATCCTGCATAACGAAGGTGGCTAGGTTGGACGGGGTGGCGAGATTGATGCCGATACCATTGCTTTGGGCATTCTGATTTTGAGTGGTGTAGATAGCAGTATTGATGCCGACCAGTTGGCCGCGACTATCAATCAGCGCGCCCCCAGAGTTACCGAGATGAATGCTGGCATCGGTCTGGATATAGTCTTCATAGGCGCTCAATTGTAGTCCGTAGCGGCCAAGTCCTGAGACGATACCTTGCGTCACAGAGTGACCAAAACCGTAGGGGTTGCCAATAGCGAGCACGACATCGCCGACGTTGATAGCGTCGGAGTCTGCAGGTATCGCAGGAGTGAGGCCGGGCAAATCAATTTTTAGTACGGCTAAATCGGTGTCAGGGTCGGTGCCAATCACCCTAGCATTAGCGGAGCGGCCATCGTGAAGTAGCACCTGAATGGCGTCGGCTTCAGCAATAACATGATTATTGGTAATGACATGGCCGTCGGCGGACATAATGACCCCAGAGCCCAATGATCGCTCGAGGCGTTGATTGCCCTGTGCTGGCCCCAAAAACCGGCGTAAAAATGGATCATTGAGACGCGGACTGCGACGCTCGGCGACCAGTTTGGCTGTGTAAATATTTACAACCGACGGCGTGCCTTGGGCGACCGCGTCCCGATAGCTCGAAGGGTTGGTGTTTCGGTGTTGCAATAGGGGTTCTTGCAACACCCACCGGTCGAGAATTAACACAGCGGCCAGCACACCGACTATGATGGGCCAAATAAGTGCGATTAAATAATGCTTCAAAGCCATTCTCCTTTTGCGGCATTGTAAAACACATTGAACGCTTTATAACCTGTACCACGAGACGTTTTTTTTGGAGACCCCATGCCTATTTCGCGACAACAGCTGTCCACGGCACTTAGTGAGCTACTGCAACCCCATCGGTATCAGGATTATTGTCCCAATGGCCTGCAGGTGGAGGGTCGCGACAGCATTGCGCGGGTGGTGACCGGCGTCACTGCCTGTCAGGCTCTCCTTGATGCGGCAGTGGCTCATAACGCTGACGCCGTGTTAGTCCACCACGGTTACTTTTGGCAGTCAGAGCCCCCTGAGCTGATCGGCATGAAGGCACGCCGCATTCGAACACTGATTCAGGCCGACATTAATCTGTATGCCTACCACCTGCCCCTCGATAGCCACCTAACACTGGGAAACAACGCAGGCCTAGGCCGCGCCTTGGGGATAACTGAGTTTCACCCAGTAGAGCCAGACAACCCGAGTTTGCCGCTATTTGTTGGCTCGTTGCCGGCTGGACAAAACCAGAGTGAAGTAGCACAGCAGCTTGAGCATATACTCAACCGCGCCGTGTTGTCAGAGGGAGAGCGGTTTGTACGAAAAGTGGCCTGGTGTACCGGAGGAGGACAGGGATACATCGACAGGGCCGCAGATTGGGGGGCAGATCTGTTTGTTACTGGAGAGGTATCGGAGCAAACTATTCACAGTGCTAGGGAGCGCGGAATTGGCTTTATTGCGGCTGGGCATCACGCCACCGAGCGCTTTGGAGTCCAGTCGGTGGGCCGTTGGTTGGCAGAGACACTGGGCTTGGAGCATGAGTTTATCGATATCGATAATCCCGCTTAGTGGCCAATATTAGCCGGTTTTTTTTGCCTCGGCGGTAAAGGGGGTAACCACTTGATCGGCAGCGAAGGCGCTCTGCTCTCCATTTTTTTCCATGCCAAAGGTCTCTGACAGCTGGCCTTGTTCGTCAGCCGTCTTCCGCGGAGCGTAGTCGAGGGGTTGCATAGAATCCACCCGTTGTATCGGTATTTCAGTATCGGGATTAGGCGCCCCAAGCGCAGGGGCCTCAATGATGACGTCACCATCACACAGTTTATCGGCCCCCGCCGCCAAGTGATGATAAACCGCCCGGTAGTCGTTGGTCAGTTTCTCGAGCAGTTGCGCCGTTTCGGCAAAATGGTCGGCGACATCCGCCTCGTAATCGGCACGGCTCTCCAGAGCCCGATCCAAGCGGGTTTCTAAGTCAATGATGACATCGCGCTTGCTGCGCTTGCTACTGGCAAGCACCCAACCAGCAGCAAGTCCTGCACCCAATGCAATCACGACACCAGCCACTAAAATAAGGGTTGAGGGCATATTGGCTCTACTCCACGGTAGTTTGTCCCAGTCAGGGCTGATTGTAACCCTCAAATGGCTTGCACTGCCAACCTGTTTGGCAAATCTGTGGCTTTGATGGGCGTAGATTTGCGTAAAAGGAGTAGTCTCGCTACAGTTTCGGAACAGACGAGCGAACCGCTGTCATGGGCCGTTGTCATGGCGCTGCCATTAGCGGTGTTACCAGGCGCGGCACCAGCGCTGTAGCAGTGGTCGGATTGTGCCCTTATTGTCCCCCGGATAGGTCGAACCATGCTGACCCCCTTACAATGCTACAGACAGGATTTACAGCGCCCAGGCTTTGTCGCCGATGAGGCACAATCCCAAGCCGTGGTCTTACTACAGGACCTTTATGAGCGCCTGATTGAACGCGATAGTCGCGGGGTGGGTTTGGGTGGACAGTTAAGGCGTTTTTTTGGTGCGCAACGAGAACCTGAGTGCGGCTTGTATTTCTGGGGTGGCGTTGGACGTGGGAAAACGTATCTCGTTGATATGTTCTTCAACAGTTTACCCGTTGAGCGTAAATTGCGCGTTCATTTTCATCGATTTATGCAGCGGGTACACCGCGAGCTTACCGAATTGTCGGGTCAGAAAAATCCCTTGAACATCGTCGCAGATCGACTCTCTGCGGAGGCCATTGTGGTGTGTTTCGACGAGTTTTTTGTCAGCGATATCGCCGATGCCATGCTCTTGGGCAGTCTGATGGAGGCATTGTTTGCTCGGGGTGTAACGCTGGTGGCGACGTCAAATATCGAGCCTCAGGCCTTGTACCGCGATGGATTGCAGCGCCGTCGCTTTCTGCCAGCCATTGCGCTTATTGAGCGGTTTACTCACGTGGTTAATGTCGACTCAGGGTTTGATTATCGGCTGCGCACGCTGACACAGGCCGAGTTGTTCCACTCGCCACTCGATGCGCAGGCAGAGCGGGCACTCAATAATGCCTTCAACGCGCTGTCTAACGGGAATGAGGGCAATAGCGCAGTTATTGACATCAACCATCGGCCCGTTGCTCTGCACAGAACCGTTGAGGGGATTGCTTGGTTAGATTTCGATGAATTATGCCGGAAGCCCCGTAGCGCCAGTGATTTCATCGAATTAGGGCGCGTATTCCACACCATAATGTTACAAAATATTCCGGTGATGGACAGCAGCTCCGAGGATGCTGCGCGCCGATTCGTCAATCTGGTCGATGAGTTTTATGACCGCTCAGTGAAATTGATTGTGACCGCCGAGGCGCCCCTTGAGGGCCTGTATACCGGGGGTAAGTTGGCGTTTGAGTTTGAGCGAACCCTGTCACGTCTACGGGAGATGCAATCCACGGAATACCTCGCCCAGGAACATCGGCCGTGAGCGGTAATAATTCGCGGTTGAAACCCACGGTTCCTTCCAGTAACATCCGCGCTCCTGTAAATATGGCCACGACATAGGCTTCCAAACTATGAAAACCTTTAGCGCTAAAGCGAGCGACGTACACCATGACTGGTATGTTGTCGATGCGGATAACAAGACACTGGGCCGATTAGCGGCTGAAATAGCACACCGTCTCCGGGGTAAACACAAGCCCGAATACACGCCGCACATGGACATGGGCGATTACATTGTCGTCGTCAACTGTGAGAAGATCCGGGTGACGGGTAACAAGCAGACTGACAAAATGTACCACCACCACACTGGTTACCCGGGTGGTTTAAAATCTTTCAGCTTTGACAAGCTGCTCGAGCGAGCCCCTGAGCGTATTCTTCAGCGCGCTGTAAAGGGCATGCTGCCCCGCAACCCGCTCGGTCGCGCCATGTTCAGAAAATTGAAAGTCTACGCAGGTCCCGAACATCCCCACACTGCACAACAGCCGCACTCACTGAGTATTTGAGGAGAACACGATGGCTACAGCACACTATTATGGTACCGGTCGTCGCAAGACATCGACTGCCCGCGTATTCCTCAAGGGCGGCAGTGGCAATATCACGGTTAATGGCCGCACCCTCGATGAGTATTTCGGCCGGGAAGTGGCGCGAATGATTGTGCGTCAGCCCCTTGAACTCGCGGACATGAACGACAAGTTTGATGCCAATATCACCGTGGCGGGCGGCGGTAGTTTCGGTCAAGCGGGTGCTATACGCCACGGATTGACACGGGCACTGATGGATTATGATGAATCGTTGCGCCCTGCGCTGCGTGCTGCGGGGTTCGTGACTCGAGATGCACGTGAAGTCGAGCGCAAAAAAGTGGGTTTGCGCAAAGCGCGTCGTCGTCCGCAGTTCTCAAAGCGTTAAATCCTGCGCTAGAAGAGAGGAAGCCGGCGACAGCCGGTTTTTTTCTGTCTCAGTGACAGCCGTCAGGGTGTGTTTTCGTCAACTGTAGCGGTTTTGCCAATATTTTCCGACGTAAACCGAGGGTTTTAGCGCTTGTTTAGGCCCCACGGCTTGCTGCTATGCGTCCATACTTTTATACTGCGCGCTGATTATTTTGCAGGTCATTTTAGCCTGATCCGCAAAGCTTTTGCCCCAGTCAGCGAGGAATGCGCTGGCCGGGGGTTTTCCCCCACATCCGGAGACCGCTTAGATGAGCGAGAGCAGCACTTCTACAGATGTTCAGACCAGTGAGTTAGCGTCGAGTCAGACTCGGCGGCGATTTTTGACTGCAGCCACCTCTGCGGTCGGTTTGGTCGGAGCCGTTGGTGTGGCGACCCCCTTTTTAGGATCCTGGAACCCCTCTGAGAAGGCAAAAGCCGCGGGCGCCCCGGTCAAGGCCGACATCGGCAAGTTAGAGCCCGGTCAAATGGTCGTGGTCGAGTGGCGTGGTCAGCCTGTTTATGTGCTTCGTCGCAGCCCGTCTCAGGTGACCGATCTTGCAAAGCTTGACGGGCAGTTAAAAGACCCTGATTCAGCAGCCGCTGACCAGCCTAGCTATATTGCTGGGGAAGGTCGCTCGCTTCGCCCTGAACTATTGGTCATCGTCGGTTTGTGTACCCATCTGGGGTGCGCCCCGAAATATCGACCTGAGGTGGGTGCCCCCGATATGGGCGGTGACGAATGGCTAGGAGGCTTCTTCTGTCCCTGCCATGGCTCAAAATTTGATCTTGCCGGACGCGTGTACAAAGGTGTCCCCGCGTCGGCTAACCTAGTGGTTCCCCCCTACACATTTGAAAGCGACAACGTACTCATTGTTGGCGTTGATGCGGAGGCTGCGTAATGAATAAGGCTTTGACTGGATTAGTGGGGTGGATTGACGAGCGATTACCCCTCACGCGAACGTGGAACACGCATATGGGCGAATATTACGCGCCCAAGAACTTCAATCTCTGGTACTTCTTCGGTGTTTTCGCGCTGTTAGTACTGGTTAATCAACTGTTGACGGGTATCTGGCTGACCATGAATTACACCCCCTCGGCGGAAGAAGCGTTTGCGTCCGTTGAGTACATCATGCGCGACGTCGACTACGGTTGGTTGCTCCGTTACATGCATTCCACCGGTGCCTCAGCCTTTTTTGTCGTGGTCTATCTGCACATGATGCGCGCGCTGCTCTACGGTTCCTATAAGAAGCCTCGAGAGTTGCTCTGGGTCTTTGGCATGCTTATTTTTGTTGTCTTGATGGCCGAGGCTTTTGTGGGTTATGTCTTGCCCTGGGGACAAATGTCTTATTGGGGGGCCCAAGTGATCATTTCACTGTTTGGTGCCATCCCTGTTGTGGGTGAGGATATCGTTACTTGGATCCGAGGTGACTACCTCATTTCTGGGATCACGCTAAACCGTTTTTTTGCACTCCACGTTGTCGCTTTGCCTATTGTTCTATTAGCCCTTGTGGTGCTGCATATTCTAGCCCTGCACGAGGTGGGTTCTAACAACCCCGACGGCGTTGAAATCAAAAAGAAAAAAGATGAGAACGGCATCCCTCTCGATGGCATTAAATTTCATCCCTATTATTCGGTACACGATATTCAGGGAATCGCTGTCTTTTTGTTCTTTTTCTGCGCCGTCATTTTCTTTGCTCCTGAAATGTCCGGCTATTTCTTGGAGTATGCCAACTTTGAAGAGGCGAACGCATTAAAAACCCCTGCGCACATTGCCCCTGTGTGGTACTTCACGCCGTTTTACTCCGTGCTGCGGGCGGTGCCCGATAAATTTTGGGGCTTCGTCTTCTTTGCCGCTTCGGTGGCTATTCCTTTTGCCTTACCTTGGCTGGATCGTTGTGAAGTCAAATCTTGGCGCTACCGGGGCATGGTCAACCGCGCTATGTTGCTGTTGTTCGTGGCCAGTTTTTTGATTTTGGGTGTATTAGGGGTGAAGAGTCCAACGCCAGAGCGGACGTTCCTCGCGCAAATCTGCGCTATTTTTTACTTCTTCTTTTTCTTGGGCATGCCTATTTGGTCAACCATGGACAAAAACAAGCCGGTGCCCGAGCGCGTGACCATGGATGGTGGATTGCGTTGGTGGCAAAGCCTGGGAACGTTGGCCATCATTGCCATGCTGACGGCGCTGCCCCTCAAGGCCGTAGGCGCCGAGTCGCAGTTCGATTGTGGCACCATACCCTGTGATGACTTTAACGCAGACCCCACGGACAAACCTTCTCTACAGCGCGGCGTGGCGTTGTACGCTAACTACTGTATGGGATGCCATTCGTTACAGTACTCCCGCTACAACCGAGTGGCGCGAGACCTTGACGTCCCGGAAGATCTGTACAAGGCTAATCTGTTGTTCGATCCGGAAATAAAAATCGGCTCACTCATGGATAACGCCATGGATAAAGCCAACGCCAAGGTATGGTTCGGTGCGACACCACCCGACTTGACGCTTATCTCACGTGCCCGTCAGCCCGAGTGGCTGTACACCTATTTACGCACCTTTTATGAGGATAAAAACAGGCCCTATGGCGTCAACAACAAAGTGTTTCCGGATGTGGGCATGCCCCATGTGCTCATGGAGCTGCAGGGAATGCCTGCCTGTGCTGCTGGGCATGGCGCTGGCAGTGATGAGTTAGATTCATCGATGTCAGAGGCTGCCATGAACGAGCCTTGTGGGCGCCTGGAAATTGCAGCGGCGGGATTCATGCCGCCAGCAGAGTTTGATGCAGCCATTTACGACCTCGTCAATTTCCTTGCTTACACGGCTGAGCCCATGAAAACACAGCGCCAGCGTATGGGGATATATGTACTGCTATTCCTCGTGATTTTCTTCGTTTTTGCCTGGCTGCTGAACCGTGAATACTGGAAAGATGTTCACTAAGTAGCGGTGTTCTCGGAGCTCGAACAAGGGCGTGATATACTGTTGATCACTATCTTGCCCTTACCATCCTGCCCTCGGGCATTCGGAGAAACGGAATGAAATCTGACGACAACTCGGCCGTTGTGTCCAAACGGTCATCAATGACCCTATTTTCTGATAGTAGTAGCCACTATAGCCACAGGGTGAGAATTGTACTTGCCGAAAAAGGCGTCACTGTCGATCTTGTCGAGTCAGATAATGGCGTTTCACCCAGGGAGCTAGCTGATTTTAATCCCTACAATACGATGCCCACCTTGGTGGATCGCGACCTAGCGCTCTATGAGAGCAAAGTGATGATGGAGTACCTCGATGAACGGTTTCCTCATCCCCCATTACTGCCGGTTTACCCCGTTGCCCGGGCAGAAAGTCGTCAGTTCATGTATCGCATTGAGCGAGATTGGTGTTCTTTGGTGGATGCCATCCAAAACTCTCGCTCAGACAACGTGATAAAGAAATCGGCGAAGGAGTTACGGGAAAGCTTGTCGGCGATTGCGCCTGTTTTTGCTGAAAAACCGTTCTTTATGAGCGACGAGTTCACGCTCGTTGATTGTTGTATTGCGCCTATCTTGTGGCGTCTACCGTTCCTCGGAGTTGACATTCGACCCAGCAAGCAGTCCAAACCGTTGCTGGACTACATGGATAGACTATTTAGGCGCGAGGCGTTTATGGAAAGTTTGTCTATTCAAGAGCGAGAGATGCGCCCCTAGGGGCGTCATTGCCGCGTGACCTCAAGTCGACCTTATATTATCCGAGCCATTTATGAATGGATTGTCGATAACGACTGCACGCCCCATCTGCTCGTTGACGCCAATGGTCTGGGTGTTGTGGTGCCCACCGCGTACGTGAGCGATGGGCAAATAGTTTTAAATATTTCACCGACCGCGGTCGTTAGTTTGCAAATGGCCAATGATGCGGTGACTTTTAACGGTCGCTTTGGTGGACAGCCCATCGATATTTATGCGCCTATTGAATCGATCATGGGGATTTACGCCCGGGAGAACGGTCAGGGCATGATCTTCGATGATGAGCCGCCTCCAGAGCCGCCACCTAGCAAAGCACAGCCTCCCGAGCGCTTACGCCCTGCGTTAAAGGTAGTGAAATAAAAAAAAGGAGGATTGACAGCCTCCCTGTTACTCGATCTTAGTCTGGCGTGTAGGTCTCTAGATTAACTCAAACAAAGCCACTACCTTGGTTACTTTTGCTACCTCAGCGGCTACCGCTTCAGCGCGCTTGGCCTCCGTAGGGGTCAGCAGCCCCATGAGGTAAACGACGCTATTTTCGGTGACAACCTTCACGCGCAGGGCGGGTGTATTGGCATGGGTTAATAGCGCCGTTTTCACTTTGGTGGTTAGCCAGGCGTCGTTGGCGCTGATCTGCGCCGTTGACTTGGGCCCGACAATTAATTCATTGTAAATGCGTCTGACACCGTCGATATCCCTGAGTACCTCAGCCGCTTCACTGACCATATCCGGGCTCGCTACTTCTCCGGCAATCAAGACATAGCCGTTGTAGGCCACCACTACAAATTTAGCCTTATCGAAGGCGGTGTTATGGGCTCGGAGGTTAACAACGGCCTTGGTTTCAATGCTTTCATCGAGTACTTGCTGGGCGACGGATCGCTTCCCTGGATCGGTATTAATGGGTTCAACTTCAAGGGTTGCGAGTACCGAGCCACAGCCTGTTAGTGCACTCAACAGCGCGGTTGCTGCGAGCATTTGATATAGATTTTTCAATAGCTAATCTCCAGAGGGCCAAACATTGCGATGTCAATTAACTCAGCTAGGCAAGCAGCACTTGCGTGGCAAAGCGATAGGGTAATCAAGGGGTCAGCGCCGGGAAAGACGAGGCTTGGTCCGCGACCCTGTGCGCCAATCCATATGGCTACACATTGGCGATTATTGACGGTCGACTCAAGTTTTTCAAGGCTGTGCGTCGATAATTGACTGGCAAATATAATAGCGATATCGCCGGGTTGACCGAGGGCGCCCAATCGGTTGGTCAGCCAGTGGATGGCGCCATCGTCGGGCTGATTAGTCGTCGTACTCAATTCGATAGCAGGTAGCGTTGGGCGTTCGCGGTTTACCCCGCAAGTTAATAGCGTGCTCATTAAAGTGGCGGTGGATGCATCGATACCTACACCGCAACAAAATAACTTTTTCTCGCCGACTAGGGCCTCTGCCACCTGCTCGGCGGCGATGCCGGCGATATCGGCAATCGCATCCACTGACAGACTGAGCTGTTCAATCAGCTGTTGGAAGTGATGTGCAGTGGCTTCGTAATGCATGTTATTTATTCAATCCCGCTTAACTGATTGGCGACTAAAATGCTTGGGTAAGCCAGTGAGGTGAAGTCTTTCCTGGGTCGTGGCCGTTGTAGGCAACAATATCAAACCGACAGGTCTGTGAGGAATAATTCGGATAGGTTTTTCTAAAATACTGGGCTGTGCGAATTATTTTTTGCTGTTTCCGTCGGGTAATACTGTCTTCTGCTCGCCCAAAGCGCCCCAGTCGGCGTAGACGCACCTCAATGAACACCACGATAGCGCCGTCGAACATAATGATATCGATTTCACCTAAGGCACATCGATAATTTTTGGTGATCAGCCTGAGACCTTGTTGCTCGAGAAACGAGCAGGCAAGCGCCTCTGCCTGTTGCCCCATTGCGTTACCCATCGTTTATGTCCAAAGGTCAAACGCTCAGGGTAATCGATGTTTACGGATTTTGTCGCCAGCAAATTCAACCGGAATTAGCTCTCGCTCCACGTCACCATTGGGCATGCGGGTCAACAATCCTGTTGCACCCTGTGCAAAGGGGAGGTGAGACACTTGCGCTTGCTCTCGGTGGTCGAGAGCGGTAATCGCGTCATGGCCCAACGCCTTGAGCTGGGTAAAGCGGTCGGTTGAGGCAGCGTTGAGGACAGCAGGAATTTCGACAAAAATAACGCTATTAAGGTCTCGATTTTGACGTGCCTGATCGCCGCTATAGATCGAGGAGGTCGCGAAAACAGGGACATCGGCGCTGTAGTGAAATACCAGTAGTGGGCGTAGGCTGCGGGCGTCCCTGGGTCCCTGAGTCAGCAAGAAAATGCAATCAAAATCTTGATAGCGCCGCGCGCGCGCTGCCACTGGCGCCTCAAAGGCTTCTTCAACCGCGGCAATTCGTGCCTCAGATTCGAACCCTCCAAGGGCCTTGCTGATTTGTTCCGAGTGGGGGGTGGCGGCCGAGAGCGCGATGCTGGTATGCGCAGTGCCACCAAGCTCGCGCCAAGCTTCTTGTAGCGCCGCCTCCATACGCCGTCCCCAGTCATTGTCAGGTCGTATGGTAATGCTCCGTCGTAGTCCTTGACCAAAGGCTAAGCGTGCGATTTGTCTTGCCTCGTCTTCGGGAGCAAGGCTCAAGGCCAGCCAATTATTTGCCTGATTCGGGGATAGCCCCTTGGGCCTATTGAGCGCAATAACGGGTATGGGTCGTCTATCTAGCATAGCCAGTGTTTGGCTGTGACTTTTCGTTAGCGGCCCAATAACAACCTCAGCGTTGGCCGCTAGGGCACTTTGGTAGGCGCTTACTACCCCCGGGAATTGAGTGATATCGATGGTTATTAACCGTGGACGCGTAGGTGCATCAGGGAAACGCCGATAGAGTTGTTCGACCGCGCCCTTAAGTACTGATTCACCGGCACTCGCCAACCTGCCGCTAAAAGGCAGCATAATAGCAAGGGTGTCCGGTGTGGCCGTCTTTAACCACGCATTCAATCCCGAAGGTAGTGGTGCCAAGGCAGCATGTTGAGGGTGACGGGTTAACCAGTTTTTGACCGCGCTGCGCCCCTGTCGATAGGCCTCAGCGAGGGTGAGCCAGCCCTTCCAGTCACGATTGGATGACTGGCGTAACAGCGCGTTGAGTGTGCCATCATCGACGCGCATTAATAGCGACCAAAGGCTGTCTTTTAGCGCGGCTTGCTGCTTTGCATCACCGCTCAGTACCAGGCGTTGGTGCGCCAGTCCTGCAGCCTTTAACCACAGACCTTGCTGACTGGCACGCTGGAGGCGTTCAGCGAGCAGCAGGTCGCGGCTACCCGGGTCTGTAGTCACTAGGCCGTCGAGCAGTTGGTGGGCTGTATTAATGTCACCCTCTAGCCAGGTAATATCTGATTCGATGAGCGTTGCGGTGAGCGCATCTAACCCTTGAATGAGGAGTGCGTTGCGCTGCACACGCGCCTGCAAGCTGCCCTCAGTCATGGCTATGTGGCGGGTGGTGTTACGCGCCTGAATGTCAATGGTTTGCTCGGGTTGGGCAGGTAATGGGGGTGGGACGGCGGTTGTTTTGGTGACAGCGTCGACCATGGGACGGGTATCGCTGGGACCGGTCGCACAGCCAGATACCATCAGCATCAGCAGCAGGCCCCTTAAGAGCCGCTTCGGGCGTATACTTTGTCGCGGTTGGGATAAACTCATGGCGACAGTATAAGGGGGAGTTATCGTTTTGGAACGCTGTTTGTACATTGTACCAACGCCCATAGGGAATCTCACCGACATCACGCTTCGAGCGTGCGAGGTGCTGGCCTCTGTTGATGTTATTGCCGCTGAGGATACCCGACACAGCCGCAAGCTTCTCAACCACCTCAATATTGATACGCCTATGTGGGCTTATCACGAGCATGTGGACGACGGTGTGACTGAGCGCCTTGTGGCCCAGCTGGTCGGGGGTAAAGCCATTGCATTAATCAGTGACGCAGGCACCCCCCTAGTGTCTGATCCGGGTTTTCGTTTGGTGCGCGCAGCCCAAGATGCACAGTGCCCTGTTGTGCCGTTACCGGGGCCCTGCGCAGCCATTACCGCGCTCAGCGCCTCAGGGCTCCCCACAGATCGCTTCGCTTTCGAGGGGTTTTTACCGGCCAAAGCAGGACCGCGCGCCGCCCGTCTGCAAGCTCTCAGTCAGCGCGATCACACGGTGGTGTTTTATGAGGCGCCCCATCGCATCCTCGCTACGTTAGAGGCGATGCTGCTGGAATTTGGCGCCGAGCGAGAGGTGGTATTGGCGAGAGAGCTGACCAAGTCCTTTGAAACGATACGTCGCGCTCCGCTCGCGGTGTTACTTGACTGGGTCAGAGCCGACAGCAATCAGCAGCGTGGTGAACAGGTGCTGCTGGTGGGCCCGGCATCAAAATCCACTGTTGCCGTTGATCCCGCGGCCGATTCGCTGCTTATGCGTCTTGCCCTTGAACTGCCACCACGTAAGGCGGCGGCGATTGTCGCTGAGGTGTATGGCTTGAAGGCTCGGCAGGTGTATGAGCGGCTGTTGGCCCTGAAGGTTTAAAAAAAACCCGTGGTAAAAGTGCGGTGAATAAAACTAATGGCGTCGCCACAGGGACTTTTTCTTGAGTATTTGCAAGCGGGCGTCTACAGTGGCGGCCGAGTTGGTTAGGCGATCGCTGTCGAATTATCGGCAGAGGAAAGTCCGGGCTCCAGAGATCAGAGTGCCAGGTAACGCCTGGGGGGCGAGAGCCTACGGAAAGTGCAACAGAGAGGAAACCGCCCGATCTCGATCGGGTAAGGGTGAAAAGGTGCGGTAAGAGCGCACCGCATACTTGGTAACAAGTATGGCGATGGTAAACCCCACTCGGAGCAAGACCAAATAGGAATCCATTAGCCGTGATCTCCGGCGGATTCGGGTAGGTTGCTACAGGCGGACGGTGACGTTCGTCGCAGATGAATGATCGTCCACGACAGAACCCGGCTTATCGACTGACTCATCCTTTGCGCCCCCTTAGCGGGGGGCGCCTCCTCAAGGCGCTTTTCCCACCGCCCGCTGCTGCTCAGCATATTAATACTAATTTAGACTATATAAATTTATTGATAGACTATTAAGGCATATAAACTAAAGTTTTGTATTGCTTGGGCAGTCTAATAGGCTGTTTTTACCCGCTTTGTGGATCTTATTTACTGCACACATTGACGCGCTCTCTGCACGCTTAACTCGCTGAATTGTAAGGAATTTTCTTGCCATTACCGTTGACGAGGGGTCGCTGGGGTCGTATAGTGGTGAAAAGTGGGGTAAAGTGGATTTTTAGCCCGCAGATGGCGTCGTGTCAGGGTGAGGTGGGAAATCAGTCGTGTTTAGAGGTGTACAGCACATCAACATGGATGCGAAGGGACGCATGGCCGTGCCTGCTCGCCAGCGTGAGTCCCTGGCCGCCCAATGTGAGGGCCGTGTGGTGATGACTATTGACACTCAATCCCCTTGCTTGGCCATTTATCCCTTACCCGAGTGGGAGCGTATTGAAGCCGACGTTCAAGCCTTGCCAGCCCTGAAGCCGGCGGTGAAGCGTTTTCAGCGATTGGTGCTGGGTTATGCCAGCGATCTTGAATTGGACAGCAATGGTCGAATTTTACTGCCCCAATCGCTTCGAGACTACGCTCGCTTGGAGAAAAAGCTCGTGCTGGTGGGGCAGGGCAACAAGCTTGAGCTGTGGTCAGAGAATCTATGGCTGGCCGAGCGCGAGGCGGCGCTAGCTGCCGAAGTGGAAGGTGATGTCCCGGTTGAGTTGATGTCGTTAACGCTCTGATGACCCTTGCGCATCAGACAGTTTTACTTGAGGAGGCGGTTGCTGCACTCATGACCAGAACTAATACGGCAGAGAATGTGGGCACCTATGTTGACGGTACGTTTGGCCGTGGGGGACACGCGGCGTGCATTCTTAAATACCTGGCGCCCAGTGGGCGGCTGGTGGCTTTCGACAAGGATCCTGAGGCGGCGCAGGTCGCAGCAACCATGGCTACCAACGACCATCGCCTGCGGTTTATTCATGACAGTTTTGCCGCGCTGGAGCGTGCAGGCCGTCCTTTGGCAGGGGTGTTGCTAGATCTTGGTGTATCAAGCCCGCAGCTGGATGCGCGGGAGCGCGGTTTCAGCTTTTTGCACGATGGACCGCTTGATATGCGCATGGATACCCGCAGCGGCCCGACCGCCGCCGAGTTCGTCAACACAGTGTCAGAGACCGAATTAGTGCGCGTATTGCGAGCATATGGTGAAGAGCGGTTTGCCAAGCGAATCGCTGGCGCCATTGTTGAGCAGCGCGCGCTGGAACCCTTTACAACCACCGGACGGTTGGCGAAGGTGATTACTGACGCCAATCCTGCTTGGGAAAAGCATAAACATCCGGCGACCCGTGCATTTCAGGCTATTCGGATTGCCATCAACGATGAGCTTAGCGATCTCGAGCTGCTACTTGATAAGGTACTGGATCTGCTTGAGAGCGACGGCCGTTTGGTCATCATTAGTTTTCACTCTCTAGAAGATCGCATTGTGAAGCGTTTTATGCGCGATCAGGCTAGGGGGCTACAGATTCCTCGGGGCGTACCCATTACCGATTCCGAGCGCGGTCAACGCCTTCGCTTGGTGGGTAAAGCCCAGCGTGCCAGCGACGCCGAAATCGCCTCGAATAGTCGAGCCCGTTCGGCCATCATGCGCGTGGCGGAGCGCATAGCCTGATGGTGGGGGTGCAGCGTGAATCCGCCACAGCCATAGCATTGCTCATGCTGTGCCTAGTCAGCGCAATTGCCGTTGTTTACAGCTCCCATAGTTGTCGCCGTTTTTACAGCGCTTTGCAAGATTTAGAGATTGAGCGCTGGAGAGCCCAGGCACACTATAGTCGTCTGCTGTTAGAGCAGAGTACGCTGGCCAGTCCACATCGGGTGTTGGTTATAGCCAAAGACCAACTGGGTATGAGTACACCCAGTATTGGGACGATTCGAGTGGTGGTGGAATGAGTCGTCGACACATTCAACCGGTTGAACCATCCGCTTGGCGGTTTTGGTGGCTCAGCCTCCTACTCTTTTCTCTTGGAACCTTGCTGGTTGGACGTCTTGTGCTCATACAGGCCATTGACAAGGATCATGGCGCTGGATTTTTAAAGAAGCAGGGCGCTATGCGGGCTGTTCGTCTCGCTGAGATTCCGGCTTACCGCGGGCTCATTACCGACCGGCGTGGAAGTCCCTTGGCAGTGAGTACCCCGGTGGTCTCCCTGTGGGCCAATCCTCAGCATTTATCGGGCTCGGATCGGTTGGAAGAGCTCGCTAATGCCTTGGGCTCTGCGCGCGACACCCTCGAAGCGAAGCTCGCTCGCTATGCCGACAAACAATTTATGTATCTGGCCCGCAGTCAAACCCCGGATCAAGCGCGACGGGTGCTCGATCTCGGCATTGTCGGGGTGCGCAGCCAGCGCGAATACCGACGATTTTACCCCGCGGGCGAGGTGACCTCTCAGGTGGTTGGGCTAACCAATACTGATGAGCGTGGTGTCTCGGGCTTGGAAAAGCATTTGGATACTGAACTTTTCGGTCGAGCAGGAAAAAAACGCTACCTTAAAGACCTGCATGGCGATGCGATTCGCGATATTGGCGTAGTCGCAGAAGCCCGACACGGAACCGAAATTGCCCTGTCCATCGATTTACGATTGCAAACCCTCCAGCATCGTGAGCTGCAGCGCGCCATGGTTGAAACAGGTGCTCAGGCCGGCGCTGCGGTCACTATTGACGCCTGGACCGGTGAAATATTGGCTATGACCAACCACCCGGCGTCCAACCCCAATAGCCGTGCAGACTTCAACCCTGAAGCGGCGCGTAATCGTGTGATGACCGATGCTATCGAGCCGGGGTCGACGGTAAAACCTTTGCTGTTGGTGGCGGCTTTAGAGGGTGGTGCATTTACCATCGACACACTCATCGACACCTCACCAGGCCGGATGCAGGTGAATGGCAAAATGCTCTCAGACCCGCGTAATTATGGCGAAATCTCGGTGTCACGGGTCATTGAAAAATCGAGCCAGGTTGGGGTGACCAAAATCTCCCAGGCGGTGGGGCATGAATCGCTTCTGGACGTCTATCGGCGCTTTGGTTTCGGGGCCAAAAGTGCCGTTGGCTTCCCCGGCGAGCGCTCGGGCCTGGTGCCCAATCGTGAGCACTGGGCGGACATTGAAAAAGCCACCTTAGCGTTTGGTTACGGCCTAACGACAACGCCGCTTCAGCTGGCCCAGGCTTATGCGGTGTTTGCCAATCAAGGTCTGCGGGTGCCGCTGACCTTGTTAAAGCGCAGCACCAATGAGCCTCTTCACAGTGAGCGTGTCGTAGCGCCCGATATTGCCGAACAGGTGTTAACGGTATTGGAGCGCGTCACCGGTGAGCACGGGACCGGCAGGCGCGCCCGGGTGGCTGGTTTTTCGGTGGGTGGGAAAACTGGCACAGTGCATAAAGTGGGCGCCCAAGGCTACATTGACGATCAATACTTGGCGCTGTTTGTTGGCATTGCGCCCATGAACGAGCCGCGTTATGTCACTGCAATCGTGGTCGACCAGCCCGTGGGCGATGATTACGGCGGAGGAGCTGCAGCTGCACCTATCTATGCGCGAATTACTGAGGGTGTACTGCGGCTGCGCAATGCGACCCCTCGTATTGAGGTGTCGAGCGAAATCCGTTTGGCCAGTCTGGGTGCCGAGCAATGAGTGCGGGTACCGTTAAGATGAGATTGACGGACTTGGTGACGGAGTGTCAGTCGCCGCTGGGACAGCTGCAGCCCAGGCATCTGACTCTCGATAGTCGTGCCGTCGAGGCGGGGGATGTATTTATTGCGCTACCTGGCGCGGTAGCAGACGGTCGGCAGTTCATCGAGCAAGCTTTTAGCAAAGGAGCTATCGCGGTACTGGCTGAGGCCGACGGATGGGCGGCCAATGATGCCCGCATAGTGCCTATTGCCGGGCTTAAAGCGCGATTACCGGGGTTGGCGAAAACATTCTACGAGGATCCCAGTGCGACCATGGCCATCGTGGCGGTCACTGGCACTAATGGTAAAACGTCGGTGGTCGAGTTTATTGCGCAATTACTGCGGGGTCTTGGAGTGGCCACCGGCACCATTGGCACCCTCGGTTGTCGTCTGAGCCCGGCGCTTGCAGAAACGTTTAATACTACGCCTGATGTCGTGGCATTAAATCGCCAGTTGGCCGATTGGCGGGAGGTCGGTGTTCGTCATGTGGCCATGGAGGCCTCCTCCCACGCGCTTGATCAAGGACGCCTACAGGGTTTAACCCTCCACACCGGCATCTTCACTAATTTATCCCGGGATCATCTGGATTATCACGGCGACGAACAGCGTTACGCGCTGGCGAAGCTCCGGTTGTTTTCGACCTTTACCCTGCAAAGAGCGTTGTTTAACGCCGACGACCCTATTGCTAGTCGCGTTGCAGACCTTGCGAAGGGCCGGGCTTTAGGGATCTCTCTGAGCAATTCTGATGCCGACATGTATGTACAAGTTATGGGTTATCAGCCCCTGCGCCTACGACTGCACACGCCATTGGGCGTCGAGTCGATGACGGTAAACCTCAGCGGTCGTTTCAACGCCCACAATCTCGCCTTGGCGGTCATGGCTGTGAACGGGTTAGGTCAGTCATTCACAGCTACCCTGGCAGTAGCCAATCATATACAGCCAGTAGCGGGGCGGATGCAGCGGGTAGAGAATCATCGCCAGCTCAATGTGGTAGTCGACTATGCCCATACCCCTGACGCGCTGGGGCGGGCATTAACGGCACTGCGCTCAGAAACCTCGGGTCGCCTGTGGGTGGTCTTCGGGTGTGGCGGTGATCGGGATCGCGGCAAGCGGCCACTCATGGCCGAACAGGCGGACAACTTGGCGGATAAATTGATCATCACCAGTGACAATCCGCGTAATGAGAATCCCGCCGACATTATTGCCGAGGTCACCCGTGCTATGACGGGCGCATTCGAGGTGGTGATCGATCGTGAGCAAGCTATCGCGCAGGCGTTGGCCGGCGCCAGTCCTGGGGATACCGTCCTTATTGCGGGCAAGGGCCATGAGAACTATCAAGAGAGTAGGGGTCAGCGCCGAGCTTTTTCGGATGTCGCGACAGCTGAGCGATACCTGTTGGAGCCGGTCCGATGATCGCTGCGCTCCCTGTGACGACGATCGCCCAAGCCTGTGGTGGTCAGCTCATTGGCCATCCGCTGGCCCCAACGACAGCCATCACCGGCTTAGCCATAGACAGTCGTCGTATTAAAAGCGGTGACTTATTTGCAGCACTACCCGGGGCGCGCGCTGATGGTCACGATTTTGCATCGGTGGCTATGGATCAGGGTGCAGCTGCGCTGTTAGTGCAGCGTCAGGTGGAGATCGACTGCCCGCAAATAGTGGTTGACGATTGCCAGCGGGCGCTGGCCGATGTCGCGCGACTAGCGCGCCAACCCTATGCGGGCGTAATGCTCGGGGTTACGGGCAGCGCCGGTAAAACGACCACTAAAAATTTATTGCACGCGGTGTTGTCCAAGGCGGGTCGCACTCTGGCGACCGAGGGCAATTTAAACAACGAACTGGGGGTGCCCCTCACCCTGAGTCGTCTGGATGCGGCGACCGAATTTGCGGTAATCGAAATGGGCGCCGGAAAGCCCGGGGATATTGCGGTTCTGCAGCAGATGGTGAAGCCCGATATCAGTGTGTTACTGACGGTTGTGCCCGCGCATATTGAACACTATGGGCATCTCGACGCCATTGCCGATACCAAAGCCGCCATTTTCGATGGTTTGTCCACCGAGGGGTTGGCAGTTATTAATGGTGATCTGCCCTGGGCAGATCAGTGGCGTCAGCGGGCCGCCCCGGCACAGGTAATAACCTTTGGGTTTTCCAAGGGGGTCGATTACCGGGCAAAACATATTCAGTTCAACGGCTTCGCTGGATCGGAGTGCCAAATAAAAACACCGCAAGGTGATGTGCTAATTACTCTAGCGTTGCCCGGCCGCCAAGGTATTGCCAACGCCTTGGCAACCGTTGCGGTGGCCCAGTCGCTGGGTATTAGCAACAAAGCGATCTGTGAGGGATTGCAATCAGTCCTGCCGGCGAAGGGGCGAGGACAGCTGTATATCGTCAATGACGAGGTGCAGGTGATTGATGACAGCTATAACGCTAACCCCAGTGCAGTGAGCGCTGCCATAGAGGTGCTCGCCACCTGTTCCGGGCGTCGTCGTCTGGTACTGGGCAGCATGCTCGAGTTGGGCCAAGACAGCGATCTCCAGCACCGGGCAATCGGGGTCGCGGCGCGGGAAGCTGGCATTGACGATTTGTGGGTGGTGGGGGAGTTGGCTTTACCGGCGGCAGCGGGTTTTGGGCCCGGGGCCTGTGTTTTTGACAGTGTGGACACCCTCTGTGAGCGGGAACCCCAGTGTGAAGGTGCCGATGTCGTGCTTGTCAAAGCCTCCCGGGGAGCAGCACTGGATAGATTGGTCACGACTTGGGTCGGGAAACAGGAGAGTCGCGCATGCTGACCTGGTTGCTGCAGGAACTCACCGTCGTCGATGCCGGGTTTGCGGTTTTTCAGTACATTACCCTGCGCGGTATTTTATCGGCGATCACGGCATTACTCATTTCTTTGCTGGTGGGTCCATGGATGATCCGTCGATTGGAATCTCTCCAAATGGGCCAGTCAGTGCGGACTGACGGTCCACAGAGTCACCTGTCAAAGAGTGGCACCCCAACAATGGGTGGCGCACTCATTATTGTTGGTATTGCGACCGCAACGCTGCTCTGGGCCGACTTGAGCAATCGCTATGTGTGGACTGTACTGATAACGCTGCTGGCCTTCGGTGGTATCGGTTGGATCGACGACTATCGCAAAGTCACCGAAGAAAGTGCCAGGGGACTGCCGGCCCGATGGAAATATTTTTGGCAGTCGGTGGTCGGTTTCGGCGTGGCTGTGTATTTGTTTACCAGCGCCGAAATAGCGGCTGAAACCGCGTTATACGTGCCGTTTTTCAAAGATGTCGCCTTACCCATGGGCTTTCTGTTTATCCCCTTTACCTATTTGGTCATCGTCGGGTCAAGTAATGCAGTCAACTTGACCGATGGCCTTGATGGTTTGGCGATACTGCCGACGGTCATGGTGGCCACCGGGCTGGGGATCATTGCCTACCTGACAGGGCATAGTAATTTCGCCGACTACTTACATATTCCCTATTTGGAGGGTTCGGGCGAGCTGGTTATTTTCTGTGCGGCGATGGCTGGCGCCGGGCTAGGCTTCCTGTGGTTCAACACCTATCCGGCGATGATCTTCATGGGCGATGTGGGAGCGCTAGCGCTGGGCGCTGCGCTGGGGGTCGTGGCGGTGGCTATTCGCCATGAAATGGTGTTGTTCATTATGGGGGGTATTTTTGTCATAGAAACCGTCTCGGTCATCGTACAGGTAGCGTCGTTCAAGCTCAGAGGTAAGCGGGTTTTTCGTATGGCGCCCATCCATCACCACTTCGAACTCAAAGGGTGGCCCGAACCCCGGGTGATTGTTCGATTTTGGATTATCACCGTCATGCTAGTGCTCTTCGGGCTAGCCACATTGAAGCTGCGGTGAATTGATGATGGCAATGGCTGGTCTCATAGCGACATCGGAGCAGCGTATGGTGCTAGGCCTTGGTGTGACCGGCTGTTCGGTGATTCGGTGGTGGCGAGCGCAAGGCGTGCCCTTTAAGGCGGCAGATACCCGTCCTGGCATGGCGCAGGACAGCGAGGTCTTAGCGGCTATTGGCGCCGATACTGACGTGTATTTTGGCGAGATAAATCCACAGATATTGGATACCGTTAGCGAGCTCGTGGTCAGCCCGGGTATTGCCCTAGATGACCCTTTCGTTCAGCTCGCACGGGATCGAGGCATTCGCATCATAGGCGACATCGATATATTTATGGCCCTCGCCAAGGCCCCGGTGATAGGCATAACCGGCTCGAACGGTAAAACCACAGTGACGGCCTTACTGGGAACGATGTTAAGGCAGTGCGGTAAACAGGTCGCTGTGGGTGGCAATGTCGGCACCCCGGCGCTCGATTTGCTCGACGATTCGGTCGAACTGTATGTGCTTGAGCTATCCAGTTTTCAGCTCGAGCGGGCACAGGATCTGGGCCTCAGCGTGGCCACGGTGCTCAACGTGTCCGCCGACCATTTGGATCGCCACGGGTCCATGCCCCGCTACCATTTGGCTAAACACCGTATTTTTCAGGGTGCCAAGGCGGTGGTCGTGAATCGGGCCGATCCACTGACCATTCCACTACTTGAGCATGCGGTCGATGTGCTTATTTGGCGCCCCGATGAGCCTGACCTGAATGAATTCGGTACGCGGATTATTGATGATGTGCGCTGGATCTGCCGGGGGTTCGAGCCGCTACTCCCGGTGAGTCGGCTGCTTCTGCCGGGCGGCCACAACCTCGACAATGCCCTGGCAGCCCTGGCCTGCGGGGTTGCAGCGGGTGCTGACGTGCAGGCCCTCGTGCAGGGCTTAACGATATTCGAAGGCTTGCCGCATCGCTGCGAGACAGTGGTCGAGCGCGAAGGCGTGCGTTGGATTAACGACAGTAAAGGCACCAATACCGGAGCGACCACCGCGGCCTTGGAGGGCATGGGTGGCCAGAATAACGTTGTCCTTATTGCGGGCGGGGTGGGCAAAAATCAGGACTTCAGCGTGCTCATTCCAGCGGTTCGTGAACACTGCAAGCGTGTTTTCACCTTGGGCGAAGCGGCTCGAGAACTTGAATTGGCGCTGGGTAATACCGTGCCTTGTCAGCGCGTAGACGATCTTGATGCGGCCATACAGCGGGCCACTGCCATTACCGAACCCGGTGATTTGGTGCTGCTGTCGCCTGCCTGCGCCAGTTTTGATTTATTTGCTTCCTACGAAGCCCGCGGGGACTATTTTCGAGCACAGGTGCAGGCCATGGTAGGGGGTGGGCTGTGAGTCGCGGCGCAATCATGCCGCGTTATAGCACCGGCGACGGACCAGACCCTGTCCTGTTTGGTTTGGCGGTAGCGCTAGTGAGTATTGGTTTGGTGGCGATAACCTCGGCCTCCATTGAGTATGGCCATTGGCACTACGACAACCCCTGGTATCACGCCAGTCGACATGGCGTTTACTTGTGCCTGGCGGCGGGTATTGCAGTTGTTGCTTATCGAATCCCTATTGATGCTTGGCAGCGAGCATCGCCCCTGTGTCTGCTGCTCGCCTTGGGATTATTAATACTGGTGCTCATCCCAGGGATCGGGCGCAGCGTCAATGGCAGTCAACGCTGGTTAGCTTTGGGACCCCTGACCGTTCAGCCCTCTGAGATAGCGAAGTTTGCGTTGGTTTTGTACACCTCTGGTTTTCTCGTTCGCCATGCGCAGACGGTACATAAAAGCTGGCAGGGTATTGCTAAACCGGTATTTGTCCTAGCGGTGGTGGCACTGCTGTTGCTGTTAGAGCCCGATTTTGGCGCCACAGTCATTGCTATGGGAACGGTGTTTGGTCTGTTGTTTGTAGCCGGTGCCCGGCTGATATATGTCGTTGGGTTAATCGGCATGGCCCTCGGGGCACTGGCGGCAATGGTGATTGTTGCGCCCTATCGATTGCAGCGACTGACTGCCTATACTGACCCCTGGTCCGACCCTTTCAGCTCCGGTTTTCAGCTGATTCAATCGCTCATCGCCTACGGCCGCGGTGACTATTTTGGTGTCGGTCTCGGCAATAGCATTCAGAAGTTATTTTACCTACCCGAAGCCCATACCGATTTTGTGTTCTCAATATGGGCGGAAGAAACGGGTTTGGTGGGGGCGTTAGTCGTTATTGTTTTGTATGGCTGCTTTATTGCACGCATCATGATGATTGGCCGCCATGCTCAGCGAGCGGGCGCATTGTTTGCTGCCTATATGGCGTTTGGCGTAGCGCTCATTTTTGCCGGGCAAGGCTTCGTCAATATGGGTGTCAGCTCAGGGCTACTGCCGACCAAGGGGTTAACGTTGCCGTTCATTTCCTATGGGGGTAGCAGTTTGGTGGTCAGTGCCGTCATGCTCGCCGTGGTCTTGCGGATCGATCACGCCCTGCGTGCTGGGGCCGACGGTAAGCAAGAGGTGCGGCTATGAACGTAGTAGCGATCCTCAATGGGGAAATTTATCCTTGGGGGTGCCAATGAGGGCGCCCGGTAAACTTCTGGTCATGGCCGGGGGGACCGGCGGTCACATCTATCCGGCATTGGCCGTCGCCGACGTTATGCGCGCCAAGGGCTGGCAGGTCGATTGGGTGGGCACTGAGCATGGCTTGGAGGGGAGGCTGGTGCCGGCCAACACATTCCCCCTCCATCATTTGTCGGTTCGCGGTCTACGGGGTAAGGGACTGGGCCTTAAAATAGCGGCGCTAATCCGTTTACTGGCAGCATTGATCGAAGCCCTACGGCTCATACGGCAATTGCAGCCGGATGTGGTGCTTGGCATGGGAGGTTACGTCGCGGCTCCGGCTGGCATAGCGGCGGCGTTGCTGCGCAAGCCACTGGTGATCCACGAACAGAATGCCGTGGCCGGGACGGCGAATCGCTGGCTGGCACCCCTTGCGCGCACAGTTCTGTGCGGCTTGCCGGGGGCCTTCGCGCCCTCGCTGCGCCCGCAGGTAGTGGGTAATCCCGTTCGCGCTGATATCGCTACATCCGATCCTGAAGCGGCTCCCATACCCGACGGTTTTAGCACCGAGCGACCCCTGAGATTATTGGTATTGGGCGGCAGTCTTGGCAGTATGCCCCTCAACCACGGGGTGCCGAGTGCCTTGGGCAGGTGTAGCAAAATCCAGTGGTCATTGCTTCGTGTGCGTCACCAGTGTGGAGCTACCCATGCCCAGGCAGCAGAGCTAGCTTATGCGCCTTTGGCAGGCTTGGATGTTGAGGTCAGCGCCTTTATTGATGACATGGCCGCGGCCTATCGCTGGGCCGACCTGGTGATTTGTCGTGCCGGTGCGTTGACGGTGGCAGAACTCGCTGTGACCGGGACGCCGTCTATTCTGGTGCCTTTGCCCCATGCCATTGACGATCATCAAACCCGTAACGCCGAGACCCTCAGTCGGGTCGGAGCGGCGCGACTATTACCGCAAGCGCAAATGACGGCTGAGAACTTGGGGGAGTTAATTACCCATTACCTTGCCTTCCCTGAGCAGCTTCGCCAGATGGTAGTGAAGGCCCGGGAAGCGGCGCAGCCCCACGCAACCGATGCCGTCGTGCAGGCGTTGGAGGAGGCTGCTTATGCAGCGTAGTGGTATGCAGCCAACGGATATCCAGACGTCGTCGCCTATGCATCGGCGTATTCGACGTATTTTTATGGTCGGTATTGGCGGCTCGGGTATGAGTGGCATTGCCGAGGTATTGGCGCGTTTAGATTACGAGGTAGCCGGCTCAGATAATCACGAGAGCCCGGTTATTGAGCGCCTGCGCAGTTTGGGGATCACGGTTCATACCGGCCACGACGCTGCACAGGTGGAGCAGGCCGATGTCCTGGTGGTATCCAGTGCGATCAGTGACGACAACCCAGAATTACTCCGCGCTAGAGCGCTGCGCATTCCCATAGTGCCTCGAGCGGAAATGCTCGCCGAACTCATGCGCTACCGGCACGGCATTGCTGTGGCTGGTACGCATGGCAAAACAACCACCACCAGTCTCATTGCCTCAATCCTTGGGGAAGCAGGGGAAGATCCTACCTTTGTCATTGGCGGCGTACTCAACAAAGTCGGTACTAATGCCCAGCTCGGGGAAGGTCGATACTTGGTGGTAGAGGCCGATGAGAGTGACGCCTCGTTTTTACACTTATTACCCATGGTAAGCGTGGTCACCAATATCGAAGCTGATCATATGGATCACTACGGGGGTGATTATGCCAATTATGAAAAAGCCTTCATTGAGTTTTTACACAATTTACCTTTTTACGGGGCAGCGATTCTCTGTCTCGATGATCCAGGGGTGCAGGCGATACTTCCCGAGGTGACCCGGCAAGTTATTACTTATGGGGTCAATCCTGAAGCCGATTATGTACTCACATCGATGTCTAATCAGGGCATGCAAACCCAGCTGCAGATAACCCGGCCGTCGACGTATTCAAATCTCGCGCTGACGGTCAACATGCCCGGTGCTCACAATGCCCTCAACGCTGTCGCCGCTCTGGCCGTTGCGACCGAGCTGGGCATTAGCGATGAGGCTATCCAGCAGGGCCTCGCTACCTTTGCTGGAGTTGATCGTCGATTTACTCCGCTCGGCCAGCTGGTCTGGTCTGAGGGGCAGGCGCTGCTCATCGATGATTACGGCCACCATCCGACTGAAGTCGCGGCGACGCTCGCGGCTCTTAAAGATGCTTGCCCCGCTAAGCGCGTGGTCATGGTTTATCAGCCACACCGCTACAGCCGCACCCGAGATCTGTATGAGGAATTTGTGGCGGTACTGTCAGAGTGTGCGGTGCTGATTCTGCTCGAGGTGTACGCCGCGGGTGAAGCGCCCATTCCTGGGGCCGATAGCAAATCGTTGACGCGCAGTATTCGCCAGCGCGGCTTTATTGAGCCTATCTATGTGGCCAGTCCTGAGGATGTGCCCACCGTTTTGCGCAATGTCCTGCAAGACGACGATGTGTTGCTCACCCAGGGGGCAGGCAATATCGGTCGACTCGCGCAGCAGCTGTCGGCGACCAAGACTCTGGAGGATTTACTGTGAGCACGGCGCTACTTAAGGGTCGACAGTTTGCGGTCTTACTTGGCGGCAGCGCTGCGGAGCGCGACATTTCACTGGAGAGCGGCGCCAATGTGGCGGCGAGTTTGGAAGCAGCGGGGGCGACGGTGATTCGAGTCGATCCTGTGGAAGAACATTGGCCAGAGAAACTACAAAACGTCGAATTTATCTTCAATCTGCTGCACGGCCCCGGGGGCGAAGATGGCACGGTGCAAGGGTTATTTGACCTGATGGGCTTGCCCTACAGCGGTTCGGGGGTCCTTGGCTCTGCCTTGACCATGGATAAGGTGCGCACCAAGCAACTCTGGCAAGGCATTGGTTTACCCACCCCGGCCTTCCGCGTATTGACTCCTGACAGCGATTGGCAGGGTCTGATTGCTCAATTGGGGGTGTTGTTTGTTAAGCCTGCCCAGCAGGGCTCATCTATAGGCATGAGTAAGGCGACCACCGGCGCTGAGTTACAGGCTGCCTTCGACAAGGCGCGCTGCTACGCCGGTGACGTCATGGCAGAGATTTTTATAGGGGGTGAGGAATACACCGTGGCGATCTTGGGCGAGCAAGCTTTGCCGGCCATAAAAATTGTTCCGGCGACAGATTTCTATAACTTTGAAGCGAAATACCTCTCTGAGGAAACGCAATTTTGCTGTCCGTGTGGCCTGAGTCAGCAGGAAGAAACCGAGTTGGCGGCTCTGGCAATGTCGGCTTTCCGTTCGGTCGGGGCAGGGGTGTGGGGGCGTGTCGATGTCATGCGCGATGTGCAGGGAGATTGGCAAATACTCGAGGTCAACACTATACCGGGAATGACCAGTCACAGCCTTGTGCCCATGGCCGCCGAGGCGGCGGGCTACTCCATGGCCGATCTACTCGCCACCATTTTCGCTGAGAGCTTGGAGATGCGCAGTGACAAGCACTGAGATCCGGCGTCGATCCGGCGCAAAACGTAAGTCACGGGCGTCGCAGCCACCGCCGCCAGCCTCGTTGTGGGTACGTGTGAAACGCCGTCTCCTGCAGAGCCTGGTGCTCTCGGGTGTGGTACTGGTATTGCTAGGCGCCGGACGCGGCGGACTGATCTTGTTAAATCTACCCGTCGAGCGCATTGCTATCTCCGGTGCGGGGCGCAATGTCAGCACGGAGACAGTGGAATCGCTGGTCGCTCCGCGTATTCGTCAGGGCTTTCTTGCTGTGAATCTCAGCGATATTCAGACGCAGCTAGAAGCTCTGCCGTGGGTGTATAAGGTCAATATCCGTCGGCGCTGGCCCAATACGATTGCGATTGCTATTGACGAGCAGCGCCCAATTGCCCGCTGGGGGAGTGAGGGATTCCTCAATCATGAGGGTCATTTTTTTGTCGGGGAGATGTCCGCTCAATGGCAGCACCTGCCCCGACTTGAGGGTCCTGAGGGCTCACAGGATGCGCTTGTCGCTCAATATAGAATGGTCCAATCGCTGTTTGATCATCTCGATGTGGTTCTCGTGCACCTCGCGCAAAATGCTATTGGGCAGCTCAGTGTGACCCTCGACAGCGGCACTGTACTGATGCTGGGCAGCGGTAGCATTGTTGAGCGTACTCAGCGCTTTGCGCATCTACACCAGCACTATTTACATGGGAAACGGGTCGCTCGCATCGATTTGCGCTACGAGCATGGAGCGGCGGTACAGCTCCTCGATCCGCAGGTGGCTAGACATCTATCAACATTAGAGGGGATACGCTAATGGCTGTCGTCAGTGACAAGCGCATGATTGTTGGGCTGGATATTGGTACGTCTAAAGTCGTGGCCGTGGTGGCCGAGATCGACATCGACGGCAGTATTGAGATTGTCGGTATTGGCTCCCATCCCTCCCGGGGTATGAAAAAAGGTGTGGTAGTCGATATTGAGTCAACGGTCACCGCGATTCAGCGCGCGGTCGAAGAAGCGGAATTAATGGCTGGGTGCCAAATTCACTCGGTCTACGTTGGCATTGCCGGTGGCCATATTCGCTCGATGAACAGTCACGGTATTGTTGCGATTAAAGACGGTGAGGTGGTCGCTGCAGACATCGATAGGGTTCTTGACGCGGCCCAAGCGGTGGCCATCCCGGCGGATCAAAAAATATTGCACGTGTTACCCCAAGAATACGTCATCGATAACCAGGGCGGCATTAAGGAACCCCTAGGTATGTCGGGTGTGCGCTTAGAAGCCAAAGTCCACCTAGTGACCTGCGCGGTCAACGCCGCGCAGAACATTGAGAAGTGTATTCACCGCTGTGGCCTCGAGGTCGATGGCACCATTATTGAGCAGCTGGCGTCGAACTACTCCGTGATTACCGACGACGAGCGGGACTTAGGGGTGTGTTTGGTAGATATTGGCGGCGGCACCTCTGACATTGCCATTTTCACCGATGGCTCCATCCGGCACACGGGTGTCATTCCCATTGCCGGAGATCAGGTGACTAACGATATTGCCATGGCGTTGCGCACGCCGACCCAACACGCTGAAGATATTAAGATTCGCTACGCCTGCGCGCTGACCCAGCTCGCGGGTGCCGACGAGACCATAAAGGTGCCCAGCGTCGGCGATCGCCCGCCCAGAGACCTTTCGCGCCAGTCCCTCGCGGAAGTGGTGGAGCCGCGCTATGACGAACTGTTCACCCTCATTCAGGCCGAAATTCGGCGTTCCGGGTACGAGGAGATTATTCCTGCGGGGGTGGTTTTGACGGGGGGTACCTCGAAGATGGAGGGCGCGGTGGAGCTAGCGGAAGAAATTTTCCATATGCCGGTACGCATTGGCGCACCCCAACATGCTCGAGGCCTGAACGACATTATTCGCAATCCTATTTATGCCACCGCGGTGGGCTTACTCATTTTTGGTGCCCAAGACGAGGCGGGACTGGATAGCCATCGGTCACCCAAAATGTCAGCCAGCGGCTTGTTAGACGGTATCAAAGCGTGGTTTGGAAAACATTTTTAGCAAGGTAAACACCAGTTTTTAGGGGAAAGTCCGGCGTTAGTCGGGTCACATAAGAAAGGGGAAAGGCTATGTTTGAACTCGTAGATAATGCACCACAGAATGCGGTCATTAAAGTGGTTGGTGTGGGTGGCGGGGGCGGTAACGCTGTGCGACACATGATTGAGCACGAGGTCGATGGCGTCGATTTTATTTGCGCCAACACTGACGCTCAAGCGCTGTCGGACATTATGTCCAAGACCGTGCTGCAGCTGGGCACCGGTATTACCAAGGGATTGGGGGCGGGTGCCAACCCGGATATTGGCCGCGCCGCTGCGCTTGAGGATCGAGATCGTATCGCCGACGCCTTGCGCGGGGCCGATATGGTCTTTGTTACCGCGGGTATGGGGGGCGGTACCGGGACTGGCGGTGCGCCCATTGTGGCTGAGGTGGCACGGGAAATGGGCATTTTGACCGTCGCAGTGGTGACCCGGCCTTTCAATTTCGAAGGCAAAAAGCGACTCAAAATAGCAGAACAGGGCCTGCGGGAACTTGAGCAGCATTGTGACTCTCTAATTACGATTCCAAATGAGAAGCTGTTAGAGGTTTTAGGCAAAAATACCAGCCTATTAGATGCCTTCAAAGAGGCCAATGATGTACTTTTGGGGGCTGTCCAAGGTATTGCTGACCTGATTATTCGTCCGGGGATGATCAACGTTGACTTTGCCGACGTAAGAACCGTCATGTCGGAGATGGGTTCCGCGATGATGGGCACAGGTAGTGCATCGGGCGAGAACCGTGCTCGAGAGGCGGCGGAGCGCGCGATAAATAGTCCGCTGTTGGACGACATTAATATCAGCGGTGCCCGCGGTGTGCTGGTGAATATCACCGCTGGGTTGGACTTATCTTTGGGTGAGTTTGCCGAAGTAGGCGATACCATAGAAGAGTACGCGTCCGATGACGCCACGGTGGTCGTCGGTACAGTGATTGACCCTGAGATGAGCGACACGCTAAAAGTGACTGTCGTTGCAACGGGTTTAGAGGGGGCCGAGAGTCGGCCGTCTCTCAAGGTGGTGGATGCGCAGGGGACTAGTGGTCCGGCAAGCGCAGCATCGGGTAGAGAAGTTAATTACGACTTACCGCCGGGTAGGCGGGAGCGCGTAGTTGCTGCCACCGGGGTAGAGGAAACAGCAATGACCACCGAAGCGGGTGGTGAGGAATATTTTGATATTCCCGCATTTTTACGCCGCCAGGCGGACTGAACCCTTAGGGTGTTGTTCGCTGGTGACTGACAGCGACAGCAGCCAATAGCTGGTCGCTGTATGACTGGAAGCGTCTTGTGGTGTCGGTAAAAGAGGCAACGCGGAGGACGACACTAAGGGTTTAACCATGATTAAACAGAGAACGTTGCGTAATCCCATAAAGGCAACGGGAGTCGGCTTGCACACTGGCGAAAAGGTTTTTTTGACCTTGAGCCCAGCCCCCATTGATTGCGGCATTGTCTTTCGGCGAACTGACCTTTCCCCAGTACCGGAAATCCCCGCCTGTGCCAAGTGTGTCGGTGACACCACCCTCTCTACCAGTCTGGGCTCGGGTGAAGCGAAAGTATCGACGGTAGAACATTTGCTGTCGGCGATGGCGGGACTGGGTATTGACAACGCCTATGTCGATGTTACGGCACCGGAGGTGCCGATTATGGACGGCAGCGCCGGACCTTTTGTGTTCTTGCTCCAGTCAGCCGGTATTGAAGAACAGCCCGCGGCAAAAAAGTTTATTCGTATTAAGCGACCGGTCACAGTTCGTGACGGTGACAAAGAAGCCAGCCTTATTCCTTTTGAAGGCTTCAAGGTCTCGTTTTCCATTGATTTTGATCATCCGGTATTCCGGGACCGAGCGTCCTATGCGGAGATTGATTTCTCGACTACGTCGTTCGTGAAGGAAGTCAGTCGTGCGCGAACCTTTGGATTTATGCACGAAATAGAGTCACTCCGCTCTCAGGGCCTAGCTCAAGGGGGCAGTGTCGACAACGCGATTGTGGTCGATGAGTTTCGCATACTGAATCAGGACGGATTGCGCTACGAAGATGAGTTCGTTAAACACAAGGTGCTCGATGCTATTGGCGACTTATATCTCCTTGGACACTCGCTCATTGGTGAGTTCCGCGCCCACAAGTCAGGCCATGCCCTCAACAATGCAGTGTTACGAGCGTTGTTAGACCAGAAAGATGCCTGGGAAATGGTCACCTTTGAGGACGAGTCCCGGGCACCTATTTCGTATGCGCCCACCCCCACTTTGGCGACAATTTAAGGCTGTTAGTCTGCGTCATCGCCAAAGGATGCCTTTTTGCTTTATTTGATGGCGCCCTAGGGTTTGCTAGCGGCCCTGAGCATGGCATAGTGTCGCCTACTTACGGCGCCCCTGTTTTGACTCAACGAGAGATCCCCTTTTTTTGAAGTTTATCGTTGTCCAGCGTACTACCGCTTCCCGAACCGTCGAGTTTGGCAAACGGTCGTGGGCGACGCTGTCACTCATCTGTCTTGGCTTGCCCTTGGCCTTAATGGCCCTTGGCTATGAAATGGGTCAGCGACAAGGGGCCCAACAGGCGCAAGAGACACGCTTTTCTGAGGCCGAATTGGCGATCAGTCAGCGAGCCATTGATTTGGCTCAATTGTCAGCGGATGCCAAGCGCACCCTCGAGGCCATGACCCGAAAACTGGCCGAGATTCAGGCCCGGGTCACCCGTTTAGACGCGCTTGGTAGTCATTTAACGACGCTGGCGGGCTTCGATTTGGGGGAGTTCGATTTTTCCAGCACCCCGGCGCTTGGCGGTCCAGTCGATTTGACATCGACCGCTATGCGCTTGCCCGCGCAGTTCGACGCGGAGCTTACCCAGCTGTCGCTCACCCTAGACGACCGAGACACTCAGCTCGATGTGCTGGCGGGGTTGTTGTTTGACGCCGAGGCACAGCGTGAAGCCATTCCTGCGGGACGGCCTATTGCCGCGGGATGGCTGAGCTCCAATTATGGCTATCGCAACGACCCCTTCACCGGCCAAAAAGCGTGGCATGGTGGGGTAGATTTTGCAGGCAAAGCAGGCACCGCGGTGATCGCGGTAGCGAGTGGCGTAGTCAGTTGGAGTGGTGATCGCCACGGCTATGGTGCCACGGTTGAGGTGGCGCACGGCGATGGCTTGATGACTCGCTACTCCCACAATCACGAAAACGTTGTGCAAGTGGGTGACCTCGTTCGTCAGGGTGATACCGTTGCGCTCATGGGCAGCACGGGTCGTTCGACCGGTCCCCACGTCCACTTTGAGGTCTATAAGCACGGTAGAGCTGTGGACCCCTCATCCTATTTGCGCCGAACCCTCCGCTAATACCAGCCAGGCTTGGTTGTTAGCTTCGAGCGCCGCCGCTCGATTCCACCCTCTTTCGCTGAAGAATAGCCCATGATTACGAATACACTGAAAAAGATTTTCGGCACCCGCAATGACCGTGAATTAAAGCGCATTACCAAGACGGTAACGCAAATCAATGCCCTCGAAGAGTCGTTTCAGGCCCTTGATGATGCGGCATTGCGTGCTAAGACCGCTGACTTCCGTTCCCGACTGACCGGCGGGGCGAGTCTTGATGATCTGCTCCCCGAGGCCTTTGCCGCGGTGCGTGAAGCGGGATATCGCGCTTTGGGCATGCGTCATTTTGACGTACAGCTCATTGGCGGCATGGTGCTACACGAAGGCAAAATTGCTGAGATGCGCACGGGTGAGGGTAAGACCTTGGTGGCTACGTTACCCGCCTACTTGAACGCCTTGACCGGCGACAGCGTGCATTTGGTGACGGTAAACGATTACCTGGCAGCCCGCGATGCGGCGTGGATGGGCCCGATATACGCTTTTTTAGACATGTCCGTAGGGGTCATTTGTTCAGGCCAATCCCCCGAAGATAAACGCAACGCCTACGCCTGCGATATTGTCTATGGTACCAACAATGAATTTGGCTTTGATTATCTGCGCGACAACATGGCCTTTAGTATGGCCGATAAGGCGCAGGGTAGGCTCGCGTTTGCCATTGTCGATGAAGTGGACTCCATTCTGATTGACGAGGCGCGAACGCCCCTGATTATATCGGGTGCCGCCGAGGACAGCTCAGAGATGTACCGTTCGGTAAACGCACTGATTCCTAAGCTGGAGCAGTCAACCGAGGTGGAAGAGGGTGACTTCACCGTTGACGAGAAACTTCGCCAGATTGAATTAACGGAAATAGGCCATGAAAAAGTTGAGGACATGCTCATTGAGGCGGATTTGCTGAAAGAGGGTGATAGCCTTTACGCCGCGACTAACCTGAGCCTTTTACAGCATGTCCATTCTGGGTTGCGTGCGCATATCTTGTTCAATAGAGATGTGGAATACATTGTTCAAGAGGGGCAGGTGGTACTTATTGACGAGCACACTGGACGAACCATGGCCGGTCGTCGCCTATCAGAAGGCTTGCATCAGGCCATTGAAGCCAAGGAAGGGGTGAAGATTCAGAGCGAAAGCCAAACCTTGGCCAGCACGACTTTTCAAAACTACTTCCGCTTGTATGACTCCCTCAGCGGTATGACCGGTACCGCCGATACCGAGGCTTTTGAATTCAAGCAGATTTACTTACTCGACGTGGTGGTGATTCCGACCAACATGCCCATGGTGCGCAAAGACCTCAATGATCTAGTGTATTTGAGTCGAGAAGAAAAATTTGATGCCATCGTCGCGGACGTCAAGTCGTGTATTGACGATAAAGCTCCGGTCTTGGTGGGCACTGCGTCGGTGGAAACCTCTGAGGAATTATCGGCGCGCTTCAAGGTAGACGAGATTGAGCACAAGGTGTTGAATGCCAAGTACCATGAGCAAGAAGCGGAGATTATTGCTCAGGCAGGTCGACCTGGGGTGGTGACTATTGCTACTAACATGGCCGGTCGCGGGACCGACATTGTTTTGGGCGGTAATTTAGAGGTCGAGTTAGCCAACGCCGGCACACTCTCGGACGCCCAGCGTGCGGCCATGCAGGCCGATTGGCAAACCCGTCACGACACAGTTATGGAGGCGGGTGGGTTACATATTTTAGGTACCGAGCGGCACGAATCACGTCGGATTGACAATCAGCTGCGTGGTCGAGCAGGACGTCAAGGTGACCCGGGTGTGTCCCGCTTTTACCTGTCACTTGAAGATAACCTCATGCGTATTTTTGCCTCCGATAAAGTCAAAGGCTTTATGCAGGCCTTAGGCATGGAGAAAGGCGAAGCCATTGAACACCGCATGGTCAGCAATGCCATTGAAAAGGCGCAGCGTAAAGTCGAAGGCCGCAACTTCGATATTCGTAAGCAGCTACTCGAATATGACGATGTCGCCAATGATCAGCGGCGCATTATTTATAATCAACGCGATGAACTACTGAGCGAACACGCCATTTCTGAGACCATTACTCAGGTGCGTCGAGATGTGGTGAACGTCGCCACGGATACCTTCGTACCGCCGATGAGCGTTGAAGAGCAGTGGGACATACCGGGACTTGAGCGAAAGATAGAAGCCGAGTTTGGTTTAACGCTGCCCATTGCCGCTTGGCTTGAGGAAGATGCCAGTCTGCACGAAGAATCCCTGCGGGAGCGCATCATTGACGAGGTGCAGGTGGCCTATGAAACTAAAGGTCAGGCGGTCGGGGATGGTATGCGCCAGCTGGAAAAACAAATTATGCTGCAGGTATTAGACAACTTGTGGAAGGAGCACTTGGCGACTATGGATCAGCTACGCCAGAGCATTCATCTACGGGCCTACGCTAATAAAAATCCCAAGCAAGAGTACAAGCGTGAATCGTTCGAGTTATTTGAAGCACTGTTGGATCGTTTGAAATACGAGGTCATTCGCTTCTTGAGTCACATTCAGGTGCAGCGTCAGGATGAGGCAGCGGAAGTGGAGCGCCAGCGCCGCAAAGCTGCCAGCCGTCAGCAGATGGCCTTTGAGCATGCTCAGGCGTCAGGAGTGACCGAATCGGCAGCGGAGGAAGCGCCTGAAGCCGCCAAGCCCCAAACCCTGGTACGAGACAGCCCAAAGGTCGGTCGAAACGACCCCTGTCCCTGCGGCAGTGGTAAGAAATACAAGCAGTGCCATGGTGCGCTGACCTAGTGTGATGGCTCAGGGTGCGCAGCGATTGAGGAAAAGGGGAGAGCAGCCATGGCGCCCACCGACCTGAAGCGCTGGTTTTTGGTGGCGACAAAACCCCGTGCAGAGGCCCTGGCAAGACAACACCTTGAACGCCAGGGTTATGGGCTGTGCGCCCCTCAGTTGCGCTTAAAAAAGCGTCAGCGTGGCGCCTGGAAAAGCGTTATTGAGCCGCTCTTTCCTGGCTATGTGTTTGTCAAGCTGACCTTGGGCGCTGACGATACTGCGCCTATTCGCTCAACGGTGGGTTGCCTTGGGCTGGTACGCTTTGGTGGTATTCCGCTTCCTGTGCCCGAGGGGATAATGCAGCCGTTCCTTGAGGCCGATGAGCAGACCATTGACTTGGCTCGTCAGTGGCGGCCCGGCGATGTCGTGCGCATAGAAGAGGGGCCCCTTGCGGGCTTAGAGGCTGTATTTGCCATGGCTAAAGGGCGAGACCGAGTGGAAGTACTGATTCACGCGCTGGGGTCGCAGCAGCGCGTTAGCATTGACAAGCAAGCTATTTCACCGGCTACTTAGTACGGGCACAAACCTGTGGCGCGGTAACCACATGGCGCTAGCGAGCAGCAGGGTGCGGGAGGTGTAAAAGTGCAAAGGTGTGAAGAGGCAAAGGGGTAAAGGCATGTCATGAAGTTATTGGCCATTAGTGAACATTATTTTCCTTGCCCAGCGGGCACCGTGAGTTATGTTCACCATACCTTGACCGCACTGGTGGAGCGAGGCGTTGAGGTAGAGCTGTGGGTGCCCGGCCCTGAACCAACCGTTTGGTTGCCTGAGGGCATGGCTGTGCCTAGTTACAAGGTGGTCTGGATCGATGTTGGTCATACCGCCACGAGTGATATCTCTCGCAGCGCCCGTTACTATTTTTGTGATTGTGTCAATGACGCCGCGCAAAGGCTGGCAGATCAGGATCACGCGCCAGACGTACTCCATGTTGTTTATGGTCCCTTCATAATGGAGCGGCTGGACACTGACACGCTGCGCAGTAACGGTTTGCCCTCCGTGGTGACGGTGCATACCGTGCCACCTAAGGAGTATCGAAGACTGCCGCCCCAAGCACCCTATTGGCAGCGGCTGATGGAGCAGCTACGGCTGCAGGGTGTGGGCTGGAAAAATCGCCGACGTCTTCAAGCCTATCGCTACGACGGTCTCATTGTACCCTCAGCGCAAGTCCGCGATGCCCTGGCGCCGGTGCTGCCTGGCCAATCTGTTGAGGTCATCAGTCATGGACCTAGCGACGAATTATTGGCCCTTATGCATAGACCAGACAGTCGGCGTCCGATGCCTCATGAACCCCTGCGAATACTGACTGTGGGCGGTTACGTCCCACACAAACGCCAACACCTTATTCCCGAGATAGCCAAGCGCCTGCGCGCGCAACACATGACTATTCAGTGGGACGTGATAGGTCCCACGGAAAGAAGTCGAGTGTATTACGACAGCGTTGTCGCCGGCGTAGAGGGACAGCGGGTAGAGGATATTGTCCACCTGCATGGCACCCTGTCATTAGCTGAGCTGGCGAAGTTTTACGATGGCGCTCACCTGTATGTTCAGCCTTCCACCGAAGAAGGTTTTTGCATCACTGCACTCGATGCCGCGGCGGCGGGACTGCCAGTGATTGCCTCGCCGGCGGGCGCCTTGGCCAGTATTGCCACGGTCTCTAATGGTGCGCTTGTTGACAGTACCCCGGCGGCTTTGACCCAGGCAATGGCAGGGTTTATCCGCGAAGCGCGTTGGGGTGATCCGCATCAGCAAGCTGACACCGTGCGGACAACGTTTTCCTGGAGTGGCGCAGCTCAGAAGTTAAAGCGGTTATATGAGACGGTGCCGCGTGACTGCGCCCCGTAGCTTACTGACGGCAGTGCAGTGACGCTTGCCCGGGCTGCCACCTGGAGCACCCCAATCAATCAAGTGAAGCGCGAAAAAAAACTGCGTCCAAAGAATGGATGCTAGGCTTGTCAATTATTGATGTCCTACTAAGTGGCAAATAGGCAGCTAGCCGAGCATAACGGTAGGCAGTAATGAAGACTGAGTAAGACAGGGTCATGCATATCCAGCGATTGCTGTTTGATGCCCGCGTACCGCAGTCAAAGTTGCCATCGCGTTGGCTGACTTGCCGCAGGCGGTCAGAAATACTTAAATAGAGTGCCGAATACAAGCTGCATAGCGAGGAATGGCTTTGACTAAACGCATATTTGTTGCCGGCCACAAGGGCATGGTGGGCTCGGCTATTTCACGCCAACTGTCGGAAAATAGTGACGTTGAGGTGGTGACTCGGAGTCGGTCAGAGCTGGATTTACGCATCCAGCAAGATGTGGCAGATTTTTTCCAGCAGAACCAAATCGATGAGGTGTATCTCGGCGCCGCCAAGGTGGGGGGTATTCACGCTAACGATACTTACCCCGCTGAGTTTATCTACGACAACTTGATGGTCGAGACCAACGTGGTGCATCAAGCGTGGCGGGCTGGAGTACAGAAACTGCTGTTTTTGGGCAGCTCCTGTATTTACCCGCGCATGGCCACCCAACCAATGAAAGAATCGCAGTTGATGCAGGGCTCTCTAGAGCCCACAAACGAGCCTTACGCACTGGCAAAGATCGCCGGTATCAAGCTGTGCGAGAGTTATAACCGCCAGTACGGCACCGACTATCGTAGCGTCATGCCTACCAATCTCTATGGCCCTGGCGACAACTTTCACCTCGAGAACAGCCACGTGATTCCGGCGCTACTGCGTCGCTTCCACGAGGCCGTGGAAAATAACGCTGCCAGCGTGACGAACTGGGGCACCGGTAGTGCCCTGCGAGAATTTCTCCATGTGGACGACATGGCCTCGGCCAGCGTGTATGTTATGAATCTACCGCGCGAGCAGTATGAGGGGCTGACCGAGCCGCGTCTTAGTCATATTAACGTAGGTAATGGAACCGATTGCTCGATTAAAAAGCTCGTGGAAACAATTGCCCAGGTAACCGGCTTTAACGGCAGCATTGACTGGGATACCACCAAACCCGACGGTCCGCCACGGAAACTCATGGATAACACCAAGTTAAAACGCCTAGGCTGGCAAGCGACCTACGACCTGCGATCGGGTCTGGAGCATGCCTATGAGTGGTATGTGGATAACATTACCACCGCCAGAGCTTAAATCCTGCCGTTCCCTCGATAACAAAAAGGTTACGCTGGGCAACTATAATGCTGCGCACGGGTCAGCGATGAACAGGGCACTGCGGTCAATGAGATGATGGAGAAACGGTGAAGTCTGACCTCGATAGTGCCAAGAAGCACCGGTGATTAAAACAAAGTGGCTACGTCATGAATCCAGTGAAAGAGTGAGTTGAGCACCATGATAAAAATAGCCGTTGTAGGCACAGGTTATGTGGGTCTGGCCAACGCTGTGCTGCTGGCCCAGCACAATGATGTGGTCGCCTACGATATTAATGACGAGCGCGTGGCCACGATTAATCGGGGTGAGCCCACCATCGAGGACCCAGAGCTGGCGCTATTCTTGAAGGAAGTGCCGCTGAACCTGGTAGCGACCACTGACAAAGCGCGGGCGTATCGGCATGCTGACTACATTGTGGTGGCGACCCCTACCAATTACGATCCAATCAGCAACGACTTCGATACCTCCTCTGTCGAGTCGGTAGTGGCTGATGCTATAGGCATTAACCCAGACGCCACCCTGGTTATTAAGTCGACGGTACCGGTGGGCTTTACTAGGCAGTTACGAGAAAGGACGGGGCACGACAACATCCTGTTCAGCCCCGAATTTTTACGTGAAGGCCGGGCGCTTTACGATAATTTGCATCCCTCCCGCATTGTGGTGGGCGACAACACTGTTCGAGGCAAAGGCTTCGCCAAACTACTGGTGCAGGGCGCCGAGGATGAAAACATTCCCGTACTGCACACCGGCAGCACCGAAGCCGAGGCTATCAAACTCTTTGCCAACACCTACCTAGCCATGCGCGTAGCCTACTTTAACGAGCTGGACAGCTACGCTGAAGCTCACGAACTGGACACGCGCAATATTATTGAAGGCGTGGGGCTGGACCCCCGCATTGGCTCTCACTACAACAATCCGTCCTTTGGTTACGGCGGTTATTGCTTGCCCAAAGACACCAAACAGCTGCTGGCCAATTTTGCCGATGTGCCCAGCAACCTGATTCGGGCGATCGTCGATGCCAACGCGACACGTAAGGATTTTATTGCGAATGCGGTATTGAACCGGCACCCCAAAGTGGTGGGCATTTACCGCTTGATCATGAAGGAAGGGTCGGACAATATTCGCGCCTCTTCCATGCAAGGCGTTATGAAGCGCATCAAAGCCAAAGGTGTGGAGGTGGTGGTTTATGAGCCGACCATTAACGAAAACGAATTCTTTGGCTCCGAGGTAATGACCGATCTTAAGGCTTTCAAGGACCGTTGCAATATCATCATTACCAATCGCAGGAGCGCGAGCCTTAACGATGTTGCTGACAAAGTCTATACCCGGGATCTATTTGGGGGTGATGCGTAGTTGTCCTTGTGATCAGACGGCTCCGTCAAACCTCATGCGTCTAGCATTTTGAACCATAGACCGGCTCGGCTAATCAATAAGTCACCCGGAGAGTATCACCCGAGAGCGACGCTTCGGTGCAGTGGACGTGCGCTTTGCCTGGGTTAACATCATGCTCGGAGTTATTCTGCTGGCCGCGGCGGTGCCTATGCTGCAAACGCTCTTTGGCTGGGTGGTTTAGCGTGGCTCAAGCCTGCAGATTAACTGGGCGTAAACGCCGCGTGCTTCACCCCTGGGTGACTTTTCAGAGGGTACAGTGTGCAAAAGCAGGTAAGGCCGGTTAAGCGTCGATCTTTCAGTGCTACAGAACCCCGCATTCTCGGCGCCTAGAGGCCAGTCAACCCCTAGTAAACGTTAGTTTCATATAGGGGTTGTAGTTAGGAAAGTAGTGTATGAATTTTAAAATGCCCAGCTTTTTCATCAGTTCTGCGACGCCACCAATAAAACGATGTCTTTTCCTGAACTCAGTATCCTGAGCGAATCTTAAGACTAACTCGTCAATAATCTCCGTTTCATCACTCATCACTAACCTCAGGGAGTACTCACTCTGGCCAAGAAATTGACGCACGTCAGCTTTCTTTACAAAATTGAGCGAATCCCATAGGCCGACACAGTCATTGTTTTTCTCAAACCGATAAATGTAACGTTGGAAAAGTGTATGGGTGACGTATTTATTAACGATAACGGGAATCCTGAAATGCGATTCATAGGGAAATCCATAATTTGGGCACATGACGAGTAATTTTCCACCGACCTGTAAATGATCTGTAGCCCAATCTAAGAAATGACGCCAATCGTTAACATGCTCGAAAACGTTGACGCAATAAATAGCATCATATTTTTCTTCAGGGTGATGATCTCCATAAGCCTCAGTTTTCATGTTGACGTTCATCTGGCTAACGACCCCAGTGAATGTCTCGAGTTGAGCGAATCCATCGAAAAAAGGTTCTATGCCACTAAATCGATGATGCGGAAATTCCTCAGCCAGCATAGACAGTAATACGCCATAGCCACAGCCCACTTCTAATATGTTGGCCTGACCCCCTAACGAAGCCATGTTTGTTTGTAGCTGTGAATGAGCAAAATGAGCTTCTTCCAGCAACAGCGCCGAATGGTTTAAGTTCAATTCATTGAGTTTTTTAACAACACCGTAGCCTTTCATTGTCCCCTATTCGCGCGTAGCTGCTCTATGGCACCCTTACCTGTTATAGACTGAAACGAACACATTTGCATGTTACTTTGTGCCATTTAATCAGGCTCCACGTGGTCACCACCTCTCAGCGATACAACATGGCGCCATGCGCGGCGTTTGTAATCGGTGGTTGCGAGCAACCCGTCGTCTCACCGTCAGTAGCTACACTAACTAGCTAGGGTTCGGTTTGCTGTCCCGCTCGCTGATCCTCCCGCCAAAAGGGCTAGCCAAGTCAGGCCTGGGTAAATCGCGCACACTATCCTCGTCTATCCTCGTGAATTTCCCGCGTTCTCTCCCAGACCCAAGCACTCGCCACAATAGCCTCAATAGTGGTATGCGTCGGCTGCCAATCTAGCACGTCCTTTGCCCGTGTAGCGTCAGCGACCAGCGTCGCCGGGTCGCCCTTGCGCCTAGCCCCTATACTGTAGTCAATGGTCGCGCCCACCGCTTGCTCGCAAGCAGCCAATACTGCCTTGACGGAAAAGCCCACCCCGTTGCCCAGATTACAGGCGATGAATCCCTGATGATCAGCGAGGTAATTCATGGCGTGCAGGTGTGCATTGGCCAGGTCTTCGACGTGAATATAATCGCGAATACAGGTGCCGTCAGCGGTGGGGTAGTCGTCCCCAAAAATGGTCAGCGGTTTGCCTGTTCCCGCCGCGGCCTTGAGCGCAGTGGGAATGAGGTGAGTTTCTGGGTCGTGGGCTTCCCCTAGACTCGCATCGCTGGCCGCACCCGCCGCATTAAAGTAGCGCAAGCACACTGCGCTGAACGGATGGTCGGCGCAGGTACGCTCAAGCAGGTGCTCCATGGCAAGCTTGGTCTGCCCATAGACGCTAATGGGATTTTTGGGGTGCGCTTCACCCAGCGTGTCAGTGATAGGGTTGCCATATACCGCGGCCGTCGATGACAACACACAGCGGTTCCAACCGTTCTCCAATGCTACCGTTAACAAGTGGGCAGTGCCGTCTACATTGTTCTGGTAATACAGCTGGGGTTCTCGGTTCGACTCGGCCACCAGCGACTTGGCGGCAAAGTGAAACACCCCGTCGAAGGTTGTGCCGGCGAGCGCTGTACGCAGCGCGCCCAGATCTTTCAGATCCACCTCTATCACCGCTTGCCCCTGAGTCGCCCAGCGGTGGCCGGTGGAAAAGTCGTCTAACACGGTGGTGCTATGGCCTTGTTGCAACAGTGCCCGCACCGTATGCGACCCGATATAACCTGCGCCGCCAGTGACCAAAAAATGCATGCCGTTCCCCCGACTTATCCAGGTTTCATGGTAGCGGAGATGGCGCGGTGAAAGAACCTGTAGCCCCTCGCCTGTTGAGGCCATCCCAAGGGTTTGGTTCATGCCGAGTGCCATAAAAATCTGGGTCGCCATAATCGCTCTCATTTGCAGGCACTGTCCATCTCTCATCAGCGACGCGATTCGCCTGCCTAACACTTACTGGCCGGCACAGGAACGCTTACCCTATTGGGACAAGCTGTGCTAACGTTCGGTGTCTTTTGCTGCTGGGACGAAGCCATGGCACCCCACAGACATCCACTGTCTACAATCATGCCCACGCCGGCGACGACTGCTGCGACAATCAATATGCCGGCCAACATCCAGAACCCTCGACCTGCGGTAGTGGCGGTTTGGCAAAGGGTATTGGGCGCACTGCTACTGTCTTTGACCACCGTGACGCTGCTAGTGGCCTGCGATAGAACCCCAACTCCCCGCGACCCACTCAATGACCGAGAACCGCCTATCATGTCTACCTCATCATCAATCACCGCCGCTGCCGTTGTGCCCGCACCGAAAGCTCCGGTCCGTATAGTGACCGACAGCCACTGGGGGGTCGAGGTTCAAGACCCGTACCGGTATTTAGAAGACCAAGACGCGCTCGAGGTGGTGTCCTGGTTTAAGGGTCAAGCCGCCCATGCCCAGGCAGTTCTTGGCCAGCTGCCCCAGCGCGACGCCCTCTATGCGCGCTTAGTGGAGCTGGACGAGGGCGCCCCCTACACCACCTTTGGTGTTCGCCAGTTGGCGAATGGCGGGCGCTTTTATTTGCGCCGCAATGCCGGGGAAAATCTGGCTAAGCTGTACTATCAACCGTCCCCCAAGCAGCCCCCCCAGCTCCTTATTGATCCGGAAAACCTCAGTGCCCCTGAGGAGCAGCACTACGCGCTGGGTGGCTACATGCCCTCCTCGGACGGACGCATCGTGGTCTATGGTTTGGCTCAGGGAGGGTCTGAGCAAACCACCTACCACCTGTTAGATGTCCTCTCGGGAGAGCCTCTCGATGCGCCCATCAGTCATATAGAGACGGCCTACAATCGGCCAATGTGGAGCGCAGATAATCGCGGCTTTTTTTACAGTCGTCGCCAAGATCTACCCGACGATGCGAACGACATTGACATCTATAAAAAAACCGAGGTGCGCCACCATGTCATGGGCACCGACCCCAAAGATGATGCACTCATTGTCGGCTTTGGGCATTCTTCCCGGTTGCCGCTACTCGATACCGACTTCCCAAGCCTGTGGCTGACTCCCGACTCAGCGCACGCCGTGTTAAAGGTCAAGCACGGTGACAATAACGAAATCTCACTGTTTACTGCGCCGGTCGATCAGCTTTTGGACGACAATATTCCTTGGGTGCGCATCGCCAATGAGGCCGATTGGGTCAGTGATTTCGCGGTAAAAGGCGAGTTCATTTATCTGCTCACCGCCCGGGATGCGCCGCGCTACCAGCTGCTCAAAACGGCGCTCTCGGCCCCCAGGTTGGATACCGCCCAAGCCGTTATTGGTCCAAGCGATAGGGTCCTCAGTGGTGTGGCGGCGGCAAAGGATGCCCTGTATGTCGAGACCAAACGTGACGGGGTCAGTGGCGTGCTTCGGCTGACGCAAGACGGGACGGTCACACCCTTGGTGACCCCCCGGGGGGGCGCCGGGTATATCTCGGGTATTTCCCCCCACGTGGACGGCATCTTGCTCTATGAAAGCGCCTGGATTCAGGGCGGGGTTCGCTACGCCTATGACCCCAAGGATAATACCTTCACCGACACCGGCATGGTACCCAAGGGCCAATTTGACAACCTGGACGGCTTGGTCGCCAAGGAGGTGCTCGTTCCCTCCCACGACGGCACCCCGGTACCCTTGAGTATTTTGCACCGGGCAGACTTAGTGCTCGATGGTAGTCACCCCACCATTGTCTACGGCTACGGCAGCTATGGCATTTCCATGGACCAAAATTTTTCGCCCCTGCGCTTGGCATGGCTTGAGCGCGGTGGCGTCTATGCCATTGCCCATGTCCGCGGTGGCGGCGAGTATGGGCAGGAATGGCACTATGCAGGACGCATGGGCAACAAACCCAATACCTGGCTCGACCTCATTGCCTGTGCGGAGTACTTGGTGCGCGAGAGCTATACCGCCCCTGCACATATGGCGCCTATGGGCGGCAGTGCGGGTGGCATTTTAGCCGGCCGATCGGTGACGACCCGACCCGATCTGTTTGGGGCTGCCGTCATGCAGGTGGGCATGCTCGACGCCATCCGCGCGGAGACCACTACCAATGGCGTACCCAATATTAAAGAGTTTGGTACCGTCACCGAGGAGGACGGTTTTGAGCATTTGCTGGCAATGAGCGCCTATCATCAGGTCGATGAGCGCCAATCTTACCCCGCCACCTTGCTCACCCATGGCTACAACGACAGTCGGGTCAACGTGTGGATGTCAGGGAAAATGGCGGCGAAGCTGCAAGCGGCCAACGGTGACGAAGGTCCGCCAGTGTTGTTGCGGGTCGATTTTGACGCAGGCCATGGCATTGGCTCTACCCGGGCACAGGTACTTGAGCAAATCGCCGACATCTACGCCTTCCTGTTTTGGCAGCTCGGGGGCAACTGAACGTGGGTTGATCCCTGAGGACGATTCGCTGAGACGGTAAAAAAACAACCTAGCTATTGGGTTTGTCACTCAGTGGGCAAACCCTGGGTGGCAGTGTTGCCATCCATGGCTAGGCCAGCGTCCTAGTGGGGGGGGCTGACGCCGAGCACTTGCACCGAGCATTTACACCGAGCACTAAGCCACCACAAAATAAACGCTAAACACACCGGCTAGGCTGAAAAGCCTTCAGCGAGCAGTAATAACCGCTGGTGCAGCGCATCGGTGGCGTTGTATAAGTCCTGCAATGAGCCCCTGTTATCAAGCACTTCATTTGCCTGCTCGCAGCGCTCATCCCGTGTCAGTTGGGCGGCCATAATACGCTTCACCAAGGTCTCCTCGTTGTTATCTCGAGCCATGGTGCGCTCAAGCTGAACGGTCTCTGGAACATCTACGACCACCACGTAATGGGCGAAGATGTTCTGCCCTGACTCCAACAGCAAAGGCGAGCTGAGCACGGCATAAGGTGAGGTGGCATGGGCAAGCTGTTCGCTCATTTCTATGCGAATAGCCGGGTGAGTCACACTTTCCAGCCAATGACGCTCGGCGGAATTTTCAAACACTATGCTGCGCAGTGCCGCGCGGTTAAGCGTACCGTCAGCGTGCATTATTGACTGCCCGTAGCGCTCTCTAATGGCATCTAAGGCGGGACGTCCCGGCTCGACAACCACTCGGGCGACGACATCGGCGTCGACTACCGCAATGCCATAGCTTTGGAGACGGTCGGTGACCGCAGATTTACCGCTACCAATGCCTCCTGTTATACCCACGGTGAAGCGCATAAGGTCGTTGTCCTGAATGAAAATTGGGCTATCGATAGGCTGCATAGATGGGTCATGGGAGTGACGGGCTGATGCCGAGCATCTAGAAACCCACGGCGTTAAAATAGAAGCCTGTTAGCCGATCACCAAAAAACAAACACAGTAACCCCGCCCCCGCCAGAAACGGCCCAAAGGGCATGGGTATTTCTCTGCCGCGCTGTTGGATGAGCACCAAGCCAATACCAACAGTGGCGCCAACAAAGGACGATAGAATAATGATCAGGGGGAGGGACTGCCAGCCAAACCAAGCACCCAGCGCTGCCAGCAGTTTAAAATCGCCGTAGCCCATACCTTCTTTACCGGTGATTAATTTAAAGAGCCAGTACACGCTCCACAGAGCGAGATAACCACCCATGGCCCCCAATACGGATGAGTTGAGGTCGACAAAGGTGCCGGACAGATTAAAAAGCAAGCCCAGCCATAGCAACGGTAGCGTGATGCTGTCGGGTAATAGCTGGGTATCCACATCGATGGCGGTCAGCGCCACTAGACTCCATATGATGACCAATGCCCCCGTGAGCTCCCAGGTGAACCCGAAGGTCAGTGCGGCAGCTAATGACAGTATGCCAGTCAGTAGTTCGATGAGTGGATAACGCCAAGAAATTCCTGCACCACAGGCCGCGCAGTGGCCACCGAGGAAGACAAAGCTGAGAATGGGAATATTGTGCCAGGGCTTAATACCGACGCCACAGTTAGGGCAACTCGAATTGGGGAACACCAGCGAGATGGACCTGTCGGTTGGCGTCTCTTGGTCGAGCAGCTCGCAGCACTCACGCCGCCAGCCCTGTTCCATTATTGTGGGTAGTCGAAAAATCACGACGTTAAGAAAGCTACCCACTACCAGACCTAATAGGGTCACGGCGGTGCTGAGAAACCACGGGGTGTGTAGCGCTTCAAGCACGGGTCGCTCCTAATGGATCGGATTTATGACTTGATGCCCGCGGGTTAAATCACGGAGCCAAGCATGAAAATGGGTAAATACATGGCAATCATCAATCCACCGACCAAAACCCCCAAGATAGACATAATAATAGGCTCCATTAAGGAGCTCAAACTGTCGACTGCGTTGTCAACCTGCGCTTCATACTGGTCGGCCACCTTTGCGAGCATCTCATCGAGTGATCCTGACTCCTCACCAATAGACGTCATTTGCAACAGCATGGAGGGGAATAACCCCGTCGAGCGAATCGCTTGATAGAGCGAAGTACCTGAGGTGACATCATCGCGGATCTGGCGCACCGCCCTGGCATACACAGCATTGCCTGCAGCCCCAGCAGTAGAGTCTAGCGCTTCCACCAATGGTACGCCCGCCGCAAAGGTGGTCGATAATGTTCGAGAAAAGCGCGCGACTACCGAGTCGTGGACAATTCCGCCCACAATGGGCAGTTTCAATGCCAGCCTGTCGACACTGTTTCGAAACGACTTCGAGCGCAGTATGGCTTGCGAGTAGGCCCAACCGGCAGCAAATAGGCCAAGAAGAACAATAAACCACCACTCTTGCATCGTTTCCGAGATACCCAATACAAACAGCGTAAAGGCGGGCAGATCGGAGCCGAAGGATGAGAAGGTTTCTGCAAATTGCGGTACGACCTTGACTAACAAAATACCGGTAACGACAATCGCCACCACCACAACCGCGGCGGGGTAGGTCATGGCTTTCTTGATTTTTGCCTTGAGGGCTTCGGTTTTTTCCTTATAGGTGGCAATCCGGTCGAGCATGACCTCGAGGGTACCTGAATCTTCGCCGGAGCCGACAAGACTGCAAAACAGCTCATCGAAGTATTTTGGATGGCGGGCTAACGAGGCGGCAAACCCCCCGCCAGCCGATACCTCATCTTTAATTTCAGTCACCAGCGTTTTCATCGTCGGATTATCGACGCCTTCGGAGACAATATCGAAGCTTTGTACCAACGGTACGCCCGCACGCATCATAGTGGCCATTTGACGGGTAAAAATGGCAATGTCCGCAGGCTTTATTTTTTTGCCACCAAAGGAGAACAAGGGCTTCGCTTTTTTCTTAACACTCTTAGCATTGATGCCTTGTTTTCGCAGTTGAGCCTGGGCAAGCGCTTTACTGGCGGCGGAAACTTCGCCCTGGCTTTTTCGGCCATTGCGATCGGTTCCCGTCCAGACGAATTTATTGTCAGTTGCCATGTGCGTTTAATGTCTCTGAAAGTTAATCGGTGGTTACGCGGTTGACCTCAGCCAAACTAATAAGACCCGCTGCACATTTTTTGAGTGCTGCCGTACGCAAGTCATCGAAGCCCTCTGCTCTGGCCTGCTGGTTTATTTCTATTGAGTTACCGCCGTCCATGATAGTACTGGCAATGGCTTTGGTCAGCTTAACGACTTCGTAAATGCCTACTCGGCCTTTATAGCCGTCTTTGCAGGCATTGCAGCCGACCGGTCGCTTAATCGAGGCATGTTCCAATATCTCATCGGTAAAGCCCAGCTCTCGGAGCGCGTCATAAGGCACGTCGGTTTCAAGCACGCTACATTGCTTGCATAGCCGCCGAGCCAATCGTTGCGCAATAATGAGCGATACGGATGCGGCGATATTAAAGGCGGGAACACCCATGTTGAGCATGCGTGTGATCGTTTCTGCGGCACTGTTGGTGTGCAGCGTAGACAGGACCAAGTGACCGGTCTGGGCGGCCTTAATGGCAATTTCTGCGGTCTCCAAGTCGCGAATCTCACCGACCATAATAATATCTGGATCTTGTCGGAGAAAGGAGCGGAGTGCTTGCGCAAAGTCCAAACCCACTTTGTTGTTTACCAGTACCTGGTTAACCCCCTCCATGTTAATTTCAACCGGGTCTTCAGCGGTGGATATATTGCGCTCGGGAGTATTCAGAATCCCCAGGCCGGTATAGAGCGATACGGTCTTACCCGAACCGGTTGGGCCAGTGACTAAAATCATTCCCTGAGGCCGCGACAAGGCATCCATGTACAGCGCTTTCTGCTCGGCCTCATAGCCGAGTGCGTCAATGCCCATTTGCGCGGAGGTCGGGTCCAAAATACGCAGGACAATTTTCTCACCAAACATGGTGGGCAGGGTGTTAACACGAAAATCAATGGAGCGGTTCTTAGAGAGTTTCATCTGAATGCGCCCATCTTGCGGGACCCGCCGCTCAGAAATATCCATTTGTGACATGACCTTGAGGCGTGCGGACAGGCGCGGTGCCAAGTTGCGTGGTGGACGCACGACCTCTCTCAATATCCCGTCGGTTCGAAAGCGCACGCGGTAGTCTTTTTCATAGGGCTCGAAATGTATGTCGGACGCTCCTTGCTTAATGGCGTCTAACAGCACTTTATTTATAAAGCGAACAATAGGTGTGTCGTCTATATTGCTGCTGTCTTCATCCTCATCGTTGTCACCAGCGCCACCTTCGGTGATCTCAAGATTAAACTCCTCATCGCCATTCAACTCACCCATGTTGTTATCCAGGGAGTCGTGCTCGTCGAGAACATCCTCCAAGACTTTGGTGAGGATTTTTTCATCGACGAGGACTGCATCGGTGGTTATGCCGGTAGCAAACTTGATTTCGTCGAGGGCGGTCAGGTTGGTGGGATCGGAAATGCCGACAAACAAGCGATTGCCGCGCCGAAATAAGGGCAGGACTTGGTGCTTACCCATGAGTGCATGGGGCACCAATTTTTCCGGCATAGCGGTGAGGTCTAATGAGGCCACATCAAACAGGGGAATGCCAAACTCTTTAGATGCGGCTTCTGCCAGCGCGTGGCTGTCCACCTCCAACACATCAATAAAGTAGCGCACTAGCGATAGGCCCAATTGGCTGGCTTCTTTGGCTGCTCCATGCGCCTGGTCATCAGAAATAATGGATTCGCGAGCGAGGCTGCCAGCTAGGCCTGACGCCTTAGAGGAGGATGAAATAGCTGCACGTGTGTTCATCGCTATAGGTGACTACCCATGGTTGGTATACAGAGCTTAACAAACAACGTTTCGTAAAGCACGATGGCGTTTATGTGCGTAACAAGCCGGTGTGGAGCCGATTGCTAGGGGTGTCTACATCATGACATTATCAAATGTCATGTCGGCCACCACATCGGCGTCAAAAATATTTAAGGCGCTGACCAGTGCATAACAGTGTTTCCGGTAGATAAAGGGGCTGTCATTGGGCATTGCTTGGGTCTCCGTCCTGAACTGTTCGATACCCCGCTCCACAAGTGCGTTGCCACCGACATCAATAGGGTCCTTGGGATAGTTTGATGCCTGCGCCGCCAGTTGGTCGGCAAGCTGTACCACAAGACGTTTTTGCGAGTCGGTTAGGCGCTCTTTCTTAGATGCCAGTATCTGCTCCCAATACCCTGATCCGAGGAGTACCAGTAAATCGTGGGCGGTGGCAATGTTGTCCGCTTTGTAGTTCGCAAACGCGGCGGTAATGATATCTAACGCTACTGACTGCGGTAGCTGTCTGAACACCAGTGCGGCGAGCGTATAGTGCTGTTTCACCAGCGCTTTGTAGGCTATCGCCCGCCATTCACTATTGGTCAGGTAGGGCATCGCATCGTCCGATAGGCGCGATTCTAACTCTAGAACATCATCGTCTAGGAGATCAAGAAAGGTTAAAAAATGGTGATCGGAGGGGTATCTGTTGGAAGCCACTTGCCTTTCATTTCTGATCTGTGCGCGCATTCTCGGATGCCAACACATTGGAAAATTGAGCAGCAGCGCGCCGACAGCGAGTGGTTGCGGAGCTGTCGAATATAACGTGGACGTGGCAGAAATAAACTCAGGGGCAAAGTGAGTGGTTAGGGTGACGGTTTCGTACAGTCGCTTGCTATTGTCAAACAGGAGGTAGTCGACGGAATACTTCTCAAGTTCGTTTTTGAGTGCTGTGGCGTTGCCGCTGGCGATGCTTACTGACCTTGCTAGCAAGGCCAAAGGGTAAAGTATGTTGGTTCGACCATCTATATGCACTTTGTAGTTGGGAGAAAGTTGGTAAATTAGCCATCCCCCGTAGTGCATTGCATTTAGGATGTTGCCCCCCGAGCCAACCCCTGCGAGGTATGTGGTTTCTTCACGTGGCAAAGAGGATTCCAATCGTGGGGTGACCATGGCTTTGGAGACGGTCGCGTAGGCGGCTAAGGCCGTAATGAGCACGGTAAACGGCGCAAGATAAGCGGTTTGATGGCGCATGGTTTTTAGGGTTTTTGCGGATGTTTGCGCTTTTGCTGACAGGATTAGCAGGCAAAATCCCAATGTGATCGCAAGGAATGCCAGCATGCGCACGCGTTCTAATGAGGCAAAGGCCATTACCCCGACCATCACGGCTAAGCCGAATTCTTTGTTCAGAACTGACAGTAAGCAAGCGAACAAGACGAGTGGCCAAACAAAATAGATCTGAGAGAACGTGTCAAAGCGAGTCTGGAACGGCTGATGCTCGGCTATGAGCAGGCTCCATTGCTTTGAAAATGCTAATGCCGCCATGACCGGATGGTTGCCGTCGGGACTCATGATCCCTAGAGCGAGCAGTGCTATACCGCTGGGGAATAGGAAAAGGGCTATGTAGCGGTAACGTCGTTGTAGCAGTGTCAGATAAAACACCTGAACGTATAAGCCAAAAAATAGCACATAACCGATAATGGCGGCATGTAACTGTATCCATGCCAACATGATGATGGCTACCAAAGAAAAAGCTCGCCAGTCATAGTGTTTCTGATAGCGCGCAATGGTCGCAAAAGAAAAGCCTACCAACACGTAATCGATGATTTCTGGCCGTAAAAATAATCGATAGTTTAGCCCAAGGATAATGAGACAGAGACCCGCAAAGCTGAGGGGCAGGTAGCTGTTGCGCTTGATAATGGTGACTGCCGACAGCAGTAACAGCACAAGGGTCGAGAGGCGTACAATGCCGGCAGCGGTAAGGAGATCAAACTGTTGGGTTAAAAAATATAGCAGGGCACCGAGTAGGTGGTAATTGCCTGCAAGCGGCTGTGAATCAAAAGTGAAGCTATGCAGATCAACACGGGTACTCTGCCCGGTCAAATAGTCTCTTCCCAGAGACAGAATCCAGTAGGGGTCATAGCTTTGTATGGGGGCTTCTATGGCGATGAAAACGATGGCCAAGAGCGCGATCAAAAAGCCTACGCCGGTTGCCAGTACTATGAAGGGAGTAAAGCGCGCCCTCATTCCCCCAGGGCGCGATGAGGCGTCAATGATCACATTGACGCCGTGGCGTTAGCACAAACCTGCAGCAATGCAGCTAGATCCAGTATCTGCCCAATTCAACGTACCGCCGGCGGTGGTTGCGGTAAGTACGTATGTTTCTGAATCAACGTCAGCACTGCCGGTTGCGGTTACTTGACCTGAAGCTAGGGTTATAGACGTGACGTAGCCCGCCTGTTGTATCTCAGTGATATTTATTCCTACTTGAGTGGCTGTTGCACATGCTGCCAGTGAACCCTCTGTTTGGTAGCAAATGTCGATGGCTTGACGCGCGGAGGACACAGAGGCAATGACCTCGCTAAATTTGGCTTTTTTGGTATAGGTTTGGTAGGCCGGTAAGGCTACCGCCGCCAAAATGCCGATAATGGCAATGACGATCATCAGTTCGATGAGCGTAAAACCTGTTTGCTGTTGATGGTTTTTCATAGTGTCAATTCCTTTTTTACCTGATGGTGTGTGGTCGTACGTTTGTTACCGTGCTTAATGTATTTACCACCCCAATGTTGTACCGCTGCGAGGCTGGCGATCGGCTGCAGTAGCGCCGTAGTCTGTGACTGCGGCGCTACTCACCCCGAATGCAGCAAGTTACGTGCCAGTTGTTGTCGAGCGGTTAAAAACCCCGAGAAAGTCGCCGTTATAGTGTGCGATGCGCGGGTGAGAGCCCCCCATTAATGGTTCTCAGTTGACGGTTTGCGTCGCACCCTTGACAAAAATGGTCACATAGTCACGCAGGGGTCGATGGTTGTAGGACCGATCGGCTAAGCTATTTCACTAAACCAGTCGGCATCCGGGCGTGTTTCGGGCACCTGCCGTTCTCGCAGCGGTCTCGCTGGATTGCCCGCCATGACGGTCCAGTTCGGCACATCTTTGGTGACCACGGCACCGGCTCCAATGAAGGCGCCCTCGCCAATGGCGATATTGGGGAGCACTGTTGCGTTGGTTCCAATCGTCGCGTAATCGCCAACGGTTACGCGACCAGCGATTGCCGCCGCGCCCATGACATGTACACCGTTGCCCAGCTGACATTCATGGTCGACCGAGGCGTTGGTGTTGACGATACACTGAGATCCTAACGTGCAAAATTTATTAATGACTGCTCCTGGCATAACCACCAAGCCCGCGCCTGCGACAGTACTTTGATCGATAAAACAATGGTCGGCGATGACATCGATTGGGCAGAGTGCTAGCTTTTCTAGTTCGGTGTGAATGTCCATCCTTGCCTTACCATGTTCGGCACCAATGGCCACAATAAAGTGGGACAAGCACGGCAGAAAATGGCAAAAATCGGCTTTATTTTTGGATACCTCAAGTGCGTTTGGGAAGCTGGGCAGCGCAGCTTGCGGGCTGTGTAAAATAACTTTCATAGCATCATGGCCCCGAGAAGTTAGCCATAAGTCGTGTAACAGTCTGGCCTGACTCGTGACACCCCAAATCAATAGTCCGTTCATTGTTAGCCGCCTCGAGTGAGCTTGGTCAATGCCTATTGCGAGCAATGGTAGTCCATCATACAGTGGTGAGCCTATATCGTAACGCTTCAGGGAGGTTTGCATGGACCTGTCAATAGTTTCCCCCGTTTATATGTCAGCGTCCACTGTGCTGCCATTGGTTCAGGAACTGACAACCGTACTCGGTGAGCAGGGGTTGGGCTGCTACGAAATTATCCTTGTGGATGACGGCTCTTCGGATCAATCTTGGCAGCAAATGGTGATTGCCAGCGAGCGCTACCCCCACGTCCTTGCGATTCGCTTGAGCCGTAACTTTGGACAGCACAATGCCATTGCTGCCGGATTAGATCGATCGACAGGCGACGTGGTGGTGGTGATGGACTGCGATCTGCAAGATCGTCCCGCAGAAGTCCCCCATTTGGTCGCCAAACTGCGAGCTGAACCACACGCTGAATGCGTGCTTGCAGTGCGCGCAAATCGACAAGATCTTTTTTTGAAGCGTATCTCCAGCACGGTATTTTATTTATTACTGCGTTTGTTGACCGGGGTGCATCTCGATTCGCGAATCGCGAATTTTGGCGCTTATTCGGCAAAGATGGTGAAAGTTATCAATAGCCTGCGTGAGCCAGATCGTTCGTTCCCGTTTTTTGTACACTGGGTGGGCTTCGAGAAAGCCTACCTTGAAGTTCAGCACGCGCCCCGCCACTCCGGCCGGAGCAGCTATTCTTTTTATGCCTTGATGAAGCTTGCTGTAAACGTTGGTATGGGCGTTTCTGATCGACCGATGCGACTTGTTATGGGGGTCGGGGCCATTCTCTGTGCGACAGCATTTTTTTTCGGGGTGGGGCTTCTCTTCCGCTACGCTGCTGGACAAGTATCCGAGCCCGGTTATGCGAGCATTATTCTTTCGTTATGGTTCTTCAGTGGCATTATTGTGCTGTTATTGGGTTTTGTCGGCCTGTATGTGGGCAAAATTTACTTGGCCACGAAACAAAGACCCATCTACGTGGTCAACGAAAGGCTAAAAGATGACCTGTGAATTTCATGCTAGCGCCGTCAAGTTGCGACTATGTTGCGCCTGTAATCCCGTGGTCATTAGGTGAAAGCGTTCACGCAGTTAATGCGATTTTTTTTCGTGGGCGTAGTCAATAATCTAGCGCTTTTCTGCGCGTATCTATTGCTAACGGCCGCGGGGGTAAAGGCCTTGCTTGCCATGACCGCTGTTTTCGTTTCGGGAATATTTTTATCCTGGTTTTTCAATGCTCGTTTCACTTTTAAGCAACGCTTAAACCGGGCTAGCGCTGGTCGAAATAGCGTAGCCTACGCCGCCGCCTATTTATTAAATGTGGGTTTACTGTGGTGTGCCTACTCTCTCTGGGGTATCCCTCATCAGATAGCGCAAGGGTTGATTATGGTACTGTTGGCGGCGATGCTGTTCCTCGCGCAAAAATATTGGGTATTTGCGCAACACCCAAAGAGGCCCATGGCTTGAGTCAAAGTCAACGGATACCGTTCAACCGGCCCTACATGACCGGTAATGAGCTCAGGTACATAGAAAAAGCCCACGCGGATGGTCGGTTGGCGGGTGATGGTGATTTTACTCACTTATGCCGAGAGATGCTTGAAAGCTATACCGGAACGCGAGCGGCACTGCTCACGCATTCCTGTACCGCAGCACTTGAAATGACGGCATTATTGACCAACGTTCAGCAGGGAGACGAGGTAGTGATGCCGTCGTTTACCTTCGTTTCCACGGCCAATGCGTTCGTGATGCGTGGCGCGATTCCCGTATTTGTCGATATTCGCCCAGATACATTGAATATGGATGAAACGTTAATCAACGATGCGCTGACGGAGAAAACTAAAGCCATTGTGCCCGTGCACTATGCGGGGGTGCCCTGTGAAATGGATGTTATTTGCTCCATTGCTCACGAAAACAATGTGTACGTTATTGAAGACGCGGCGCAGGGCGTGGGCAGTACGTACAAAGGCGCGGCGCTTGGTGCTATAGGGGACTTTGGCGCTTATAGCTTCCATGAAACCAAGAATATTATTTCCGGGGAGGGCGGCGCCTTACTCGTTAATCGTGAGCACTTCATTTTGCCGGCAGAAATGATCAGGGAAAAAGGTACAAACCGTGCGCAATTTTTTAGAGGGGAAATCGATAAATATACGTGGCAAAGCATCGGTTCTTCCTTCTTGCCGGGCGAGCTGACAGCGGCGTTTCTTTTGGCGCAGCTAGAGGCCGTACAAGATATCACCGACAGGCGCGTAGACTTATGGCGTCAATACCACCAAGCCCTGCTACCGTTAGAGGCGTCCGGTCAATTGCGCCGTCCAGTCATTCCAATGCACACCAGTCATAACGGGCATATGTATTACGTGGTATTAGATCACCGCTACGACCGTGCCAAGGTGATCGCGCACTTGGACGGTGCCGGTATCCACGCGGTATTTCACTATGTCCCGCTGCATTTATCCCCTGCCGGACAGCGGTTTTGTCGACAGCACAGTACTCTCAACAACACAGAGCAACTAGCAAATCAATTACTCCGACTGCCCTTGTGGTTAGGCATGACATCGGCGGATATTGAGCGCATAGCTTCTGCTTTGACGGTCGCGCTCAGAGCCTAATGGCTCGATTTGCTGGGGCTTCTTCCATGACCGGATAACTGGTACTTTCCTGCACCCCAGGCAGCTGCATGAGGCTGCCGCCTAAAAACTCCCGGTAGGCGCTCATGTCTTTGACCCGGGCCTTAATGAGGTAGTCGAAATTACCGGCCACTAAGTGACATTCCTCTACCTCGGGCACATCTTGGATGGCGTCGGTAAATTCAGCGAAGGCGTTGCCGGCGGTGCGCACCAAGGTAATCTGAACAAACACGACCAAGCCTTTACCTAGTTTTGCCGGGTTTAGGTCAGCGTGATAGCCCCGAATGTAATCTTCGCGCTCTAGCCGCTTAACCCGCTCTTTGCAGGGCGTCGTGGTTAAGCCCACTTGCCGTGCCAATTCAGCGTAGCTGATGCGCGCCTTTTGTTGCAGTAAGCGCAGCAGATTGCGGTCAATCCGACTGAGTGAACCGTCGCTCATGCCACTCTCCTGTTAGGTTATGCCGCTCGGGTTACACGGCGATATTCATGGTCGATGTCGATGGTGGTGGGTGCGTTAGCCCCAGAAGCGATAAATACCCCTATGCTTATAGCAAAAGCATTTACTGCAGTCATATCCGCTTAATAACTGCATAAAATAAGTCATATCCACTGTTTAATACCTAAATATATAGAATAAAAGAAACATTTTTCTCGGTATTTTGACGACATTTGCAATGAGCGTTGTTAACACGCCCATTCCATGGCGACAACATCCACATCTGAGGTGCCCAATGATCATTGGTATTCCCAAGGAAATTAAAAATCACGAGTACCGGATTGGCTTGACGCCCGCGGGTGTGCGCGAGCTGGTGGCGGTGGGGCATGAGGTTTATGTCGAAACCCAGGGCGGTGAAGCAATAGGCTTTGACGATGCGGCCTACCTTAACGTGGGAGCAACCATCGCGCCCGACGCCGCCGACGTCTTTGCCCGTGCAGAGCTGATTGTAAAAGTGAAAGAACCACAGCCTGATGAATGCCGGCGACTCCGAGAGGGCCAGCTGCTGTTTACCTACCTGCACCTTGCGCCTGATCCTCAGCAGGCCCAGTTACTGCAGGCCTCGGGGGCCTCAGCGATCGCCTATGAAACGGTGACCAATGCCCGCGGGGGACTACCTTTACTCGCGCCAATGAGCGAGGTGGCGGGGCGCATGTCAGTGCAGGCTGGTGCTTATCACCTGGAGAAGGCGCAGGGTGGCAACGGTACGCTGCTCGGCGGTGTGCCCGGCGTGGAACCCGGTAAAGTGCTCATTTTGGGCGGCGGGGTGGTGGGCACCAATGCGGCACGAATGGCCGCAGGGATGGGTGCCCAGGTGACCGTTTTAGATCGTTCAGTGGAGCGTCTACAACAGCTGGATGATTTGTTTCAAGGACGTGTCGTGGGTGTTTATTCGACCGAGGACGCACTAGAGCGTTACGCCCTCGACGCCGACCTTGTGGTGGGTGCAGTACTGGTGCCTGGTGCGTCGGCACCTACACTCATTCGGCGTTCTCACGTCAGCGCTATGAACAGCGGTGCGGTCGTGGTGGATGTCGCCATTGACCAGGGGGGTTGCTTTGAAACCTCCCACGCGACCACGCACCAAGACCCCACCTATGTTGTTGATGGTGTCGTCCATTATTGTGTCGCCAACATGCCTGGGGGTGTTGCACGCACGTCGACCATGGCCCTGACCAATGCCACCTTGCCTTACGTCTTGGCATTGGCCAGTGAAGGGCTGGGAGCCTTACACACAGATAAGCACTTGGCGGCCGGGCTTAACGTTCATGCGGGTCAGATTACCCATCGGGCGGTGGCCGACGCGTTGGGGACGGACTATTTGCCGGTAGATAAAGCGTTAAATAGTTGTCTGCGGTCAGCGTGAACCGTCAGGTATGTTCCCTAACCTGACTGCTGACCAAGGCCACCCGTCACGGAGCAGGGCGTCTGCGACTAGGGATGGTCGCAGCCAAGCCCACAGGGGATGTGCTTCTATCGCTCGTCTACTGCGGCTTTAAATGCCCGACGCCGCTGATGCAACAGCGGTTCGGTATAACCGCTAGGTTGCTCAGTGCCTAAACGCACCAAATCCCAGGCGGCATTGAACGCCACGTTGCGAGTGAGGTCCGCGGCCATGGGTTGGTAGCTGGGGTCCGAGGCATTTTGCCCATCGACTACCGCGGCCATACGCTCCATGGTCGCGCGTACTTGCGCTTCACTGACAACACCGTGGCGAATCCAATTGGCTAAGTGCTGACTCGATATGCGCAGTGTGGCGCGATCTTCCATGAGTCCGACGTTATTGACGTCGGGTACTTTAGAGCAGCCCACCCCGTGGTCAATCCAGCGGACCACGTAGCCGAGAATGCCCTGCGCGTTGTTGTCTAACTCGCGCTGGATGGCTGTCTCATCCATTCCTGCGGCACCTTGTAAGGGGATCGCCAACAGGTCGTCAATGTTGCGTCGGGGTGACCCTTTTAATGTCGCTTGCACGGCGACGACATCGACGTCGTGATAATGGGTGGCATGCAGTGTGGCGGCGGTGGGTGAGGGCACCCAAGCGGTGTTGGCACCGGCTTTTGGGTGACCGACTTTGGCGTCAAGCATGGCCGCCATTCTATCGGGCATGGCCCACATACCTTTGCCGATTTGGGCGCGACCCTGCAAGCCGCAGGCGAGGCCCACGTCGACGTTCCAATCCTCGTAAGCGTTAATCCAGGTTTCACCTTTCATAGCCGATTTGGCGGTAAATGCACCGGCTTCCATGGAGGTATGAATTTCATCACCGGTGCGATCAAGGAAGCCAGTATTGATAAACACTACCCGCTCACTGGCGCGATTTATGCACTCAGCAAGATTGACGGTAGTGCGTCGCTCCTCATCCATGATGCCGATCTTAATGGTGTTTTTAGCCAGCCCAAGTACCTGTTCGACGCGCGCCAATAAATCGACGGTGAAACTGACTTCATCGGGGCCGTGCATTTTCGGTTTCACAATATAGATACTGCCCGCTCGGGAATTGCGCAGGGGACCCTCACTACGCACATCGTGTACCGAACAAAAGCTGGTGAACAGCGCATCCATAATCCCTTCGGGGATTTCCTCACCTTGGGCGGTTAAAATGGCGTCGTTGGTCATTAAATGGCCGACGTTACGGACAAACATGAGGCTGCGTCCGTGCAGTGTTAGGGGCTCTCCGTCGGGAGCAATAAACACCCGGTCTGCATTCATGCGCCGCGTCATTACCTGACCGCCTTTGCTGAAGCTTTCTTCCAGAGTGCCTTTCATGAGGCCCAACCAGTTGCGGTAGACCACGACTTTATCCTCGGCATCGACCGCAGCCACTGAGTCTTCACAGTCCTGAATGGTCGTCAGGGCCGATTCTACGCACAGGTCTTTAATCCCCGCCGGATCGGTCCTACCAATGGCGTGCTCTCGGTCAATTTGAATCTCGACGTGTAGCCCGTGGTGCTTGAGAAGCACGCCGGTCGGTTGATCGGTGGTACCGGCATAGCCCACCCATTGCTCGCCATGGATAAGATGGTCAATAGCCTTGTTTTTGAACGCGACCTGCAAGGCACCGTTGATGATCGAGTACCCGGTGGCCTCGCTGTGACTATGTGACTGCAGGGGAAAATGCTGATCGAGAAAGTGGCGTGCCCAGGCAATGACCTTATCGCCACGGATTGGGTTGTAAGCATCGGCGCGCTCAGCACCATCCGTCTCAGGGATGACATCAGTGCCATAAAGCGCATCGTATAAACTGCCCCAGCGCGCATTGGCGGCGTTTAAACCAAATCGAGCATTCATTACCGGGACAACGAGTTGCGGTCCGGGTGTATGGCTAATTTCGATGTCAACGTTGTCAGTGGTGACCTGAACCGCCGTCGGTTCGGGTAGCAAGTAAGCTATCTCGTATAAAAACGTTTTGTACGCTGCCTTGTCGTAGGCGGCGCCGGGATGCTGGTGATGCCAGGCATTCAGTTTGGCCTGCATGTCTTCCCGAATCTGGAGGAGCTCTGCGTTGCGGGGCATCATGTCCCGCAAGATAGCTGCCATGCCCTGCCAAAAGGTCTCGGGTGTCACCCCGGTACCGGGTGCTATGTGCTGCACCAACAGGTCATGGAGGGCTTTATCGACCTGCAATCCAGCGCAGTGAATACGTTCAGTCATGGTGTGACTCCTGTCGAAGCGGATGAGGGGGATAGGCGCGTTACCCTTCTTCTCTAATGACGTTTGCTCGCTCCGTGCTTGCCCGGAGCAATGGTCCCAGCGACTATCTTCTCCCGAAGCGTCTATAAATTCTAGAAATGGCGTTGATAGGCTGTATTCATCTTACTTATAGCAGCGGGGGCTGCGTCCGTGTTGGCAGTCTGGGTGTCTCAGGAGGTTGGCTTGCCGATCGCCCCCGCTACCGACTCGTTAGCTGCCGGCGTCAGACCGTCAGGACCGAGGTGACGAGCAATGTGGGTGACCAACTGCCGCACCCAGCGATGGGCGGGATTGTGCTGCAATAGGGGGCTCCATGCCATTTTGAGTTCCAAGGGAGGAATAGCAAAAGGCACGTCACGGACAACGACCCGAGGATTATCGCGTTTTAACCACGTGGCTCGGGTAGGTAGGGTGACGATAAGATCATTTTGCTCAGCCAAGGTCATGGCGGCTTGATAGTGGCGGGTGAATACCCGAATTCGCCGCTGCTTGTTCAGTTGTGCCAAGGCACTGTCTACCCAGCCAAGCCGCTGAACGTCGTCTGGATCAACGCCAACGCCAACACCCATACCGGTTTTACTGACCCAAATGTGGTTGGCGCTGAGGTAAGCGTCGAGATCAAAGTGTTCCAGAATATGGTTATCGCGGCTCAGCAAGCAGGAGAAGCTGTCCTGCCACAGTGTGATTTGATGAAACGACTGGGGCATGTGATCAAAACGGTTGATGACTAAATCAATTTTCCCACGCTCTACGTCGAGGAAACTGACGTCCGATGGGGTCATTACATCCAGCGTAATGCCGGGAGCTTGGGCTTGCAGTTGCTGCATGACCGCAGGGAACAAGGTGGATTCGGCATAATCACTGGCCATAATACGAATCACCTGATCGGCGCTGGCGGCGTCGAAGGGTGAGGTGGGTTGAATGGCTCGATCGACCCCCGAGAGGATGTCTCTGACGATGGGCTCTAACTCGAGTGCCCGTGCGGTGGGGGTCATGCCGTCCGAGGTGCGCACCAACAGCGGATCGTTAAACAAATCCCGCAGGCGGCGCAGACTATTGCTCATCGCGGGCTGCGATAAACCTAGCTGCTGGGCCGCTTGGGTGACGTTGCATTCGCGCAATAACACGTCCAGATAGACCAATAGGTTTAGGTCGATTCGATGGAGATTCTTCATCAATCTAATTCCTCGGCGAACGCCTGACTAATTGGTTATCATACCCGTCATTGACTGAGTGGCGAAGCTAAGGTGCTGCAAAGGGTGAACGCCATGCGCCGTCGGGAGGTGGCGGACCTATCCACCGGTATTACCCCCCGCATGAGTCGATGCCACTAGAGCGACAGCAAAGCTACGAGTAAAGGCCAACAGCAAAGACCAATAGAGGATAATCCATGTACCGCGCGCCCCTTGAAGACATGCAGTTTTTAATCGATGACGTCCTTGATATTGAGGCCACGCTCGGGTCATTACCACGCTTTGCCGAACACGGTATCGGGGCCGATTTGACCACAGCGCTATTGGATGAAGCCGGTAAATTCAGTGCCGACGTTGTCGCACCGCTGCGTCGGGTGGGTGACAGTCAGCCGGCAAGCTGTCGTGACGGTAAGGTGACAATTTCCCCGGGTTATGCGGACGCCATTCGGCAGCTGGGTGCGGGCGGGTGGGTCGGTATTACCGCTGACGTGGATGCGGGGGGTCAGGGTCTGCCTGAACTGTATGGGACGGCGGCCTGTGAAGTGTGGAACGGCGCCGACATGGCCTTTGCGCTTGAGCCGTTTTTATCGTCCGGGGCAGCCTTGGCGATCAAGGCCCATGCGAGCGATCAACTAAAGTCCATTTATTTGGCCAAAATCAATTCGGGCGAGTGGTCTGGCACCATGAACTTGACGGAGTCCGGCGCCGGCTCCGATTTAGGCGTCATGAAGAGTCGCGCTGAGCCTGCGGGGGATCACTTCAAGATTTTTGGCCAAAAGATTTACATTACCTGGGGTGACCACGACGCTACCGAGAACATCATTCATTTAGTGCTGGCACGGCTGCCCGATGCGCCGGCTGGTAGCAAAGGCATCTCGCTATTTTTGGTGCCAAAGTACGTAGTCAACGCCGACGGCTCGCTGGGCGAGCGTAACGATGTACGCCCGGTCTCCACAGAACACAAGCTAGGCATTCATGGCAGTCCTACCTGCGTCATGGCTTATGGCGATCAAGGGGGGGCGGTCGGTTATTTGGTCGGTGAACCCAACAACGGTTTAGCTTGTATGTTTACTATGATGAACGAGGCCCGGTTAAAAGTGGGCTTGCAGGGCATAGGTGCCTCAGAGGGCGCTTATCAGCAGGCGGTGGCCTATGCGCGTGAGCGGGTGCAGGGGGGCGTACCCATCGTTGAACACGCCGATGTCAAACGCATGCTCACCACCATGCGTGCGCTTATTGAAGCTATGCGTGCTTTGGCTTTTACCGAGGCGGTCACGATGGATCTAGCCCATTACGGTCCCGCAGATCAGCGTTCGGAGCAACAGCGGCGCATAGACCTTATGATTCCTGTTATCAAGGGCTGGAGTACTGAAGTAGGGCAAGAGTTGACTTCACTCGGTGTGCAGGTGCATGGCGGTATGGGCTATGTCGAGGAGACCGGCGCGGCACAATTTCTCCGGGACGTTCGTATTACCTCGATCTACGAGGGCACCAATGGTATCCAAGCGGCGGATTTACTGAACCGTAAAGTCGGTCGTGACGGCGGTGCCACTATGGAGTCGTTGCAGGCTGAGGTTCGCACAGTGGCAGATACCCTGATGGCCAGTGATAACGTCAGTCTTAGTGGTCTGGGCGCCGCCTTACATAAAGCCCTCGCCGATCACGTCCACACTACCGAGTTTTTGTTAGTGGCCTTGAAAGATGCCAGCTTTGAGGCCTTTGGTGGGTCCTTTGATTACATGATGCAAACGGGTTATTTGTTTGGTGGGTGGATGCTTGCTCGCTCGGCTTTGGTGGCGGCCGAAAAGCAAGCCGCTGGCGCAGACTCGGCGTTTTATGCGCGAAAAATAGCCACTGCACGCTTTTATGGCGCGCGCATATTACCTCGCTGCGAGGCCCATTGTGGCGCCATTCTTGAATCGGGTACGGCCCTCTCGGCGTACTCCCTCGACTGGTTGTAATCCCCGTGTGCGCTAGGGGTGACTTCGCTACCCCCGACCTATCGGACGCGCATCCAGACAGTCGGGTGTTGGCTTATCAGTTTCAGCGATTCGGTCAGCGCGAGCGGTTTGCCGGGACGGTGTCGACAGTCGCCTGTTTTGAGGATAATTCACGGGTGGCTGAAGCGGTGGCCGAGGCGGGTGAGGGACGGGTGTTACTGGTAGATGGCCAAGCGTCTCTGCACCGGTCACTGCTGGGCGATAAACTCGCGAAAAAAGCCGCCGATAATGGTTGGGCTGGGATTGTCGTTATTGGTGCTGTTCGCGATGTCGAGATCATCGATACCATCGCTATTGGGGTCCAGGCTTTGGGTGTGATTCCCGTGAAAACCCAAAAGCGCGGCTTGGGTGACAGGGACGTTGCTGTCTCGCTCAGAGAGGTCACCGTCGAGCCGGGCGACTGGCTTTATGCGGATCGCAACGGTGTGCTCACTTGCCGGCGTCGGTTAATCCCCTAGGGCTCGAAGCGCATCGACAAGTCGAGTGGCTCAACGCCTTTGGTGAGCGCGCCAATGGAAATATAATCGACGCCGGTGTGGGCAATATCACGCAAGGTCGCTTCAGTCACGTTGCCCGACGCCTCTAGTTCGGCCCGACCTGCGGTCAAGATCACCGCCGCACGCATCTGCGCGGTGCTGAAGTTATCGAGCATAATGCGATCGGCGCCGGCCTCCAGCGCTTGGTTGAGCTCATAGTCGGTTTCCACTTCTACCTCAATGGGTTTGCCTGGGGCTTGCGCGCGGGCGGTGATGATGGCATTGGCAATACCACCGCAGGCTTTAATATGATTTTCCTTGATCAAGAAAGCATCGTAGAGACCGATTCTGTGGTTGTAGCAGCCGCCACAGGTCACCGCGTATTTTTGTGCTAGTCGTAAGCCCGGAATGGTCTTACGGGTATCGAGGAGTTTGACCGGGGTGTCGGCCACCCGATCCGCGTAATGCCGACAACGGGTGGCGGTGCCGGATAATAGTTGCAGGAAATTGAGCGCTGTGCGCTCCCCAGTGAGAATGGCGCGGGCATTCCCGTCCACAGCGAATAAGAGCTCATCAGCGTTGACGGCCTCGCCATCGTTTTTGAACCACACGACGGTTATCGCTGGATCAAGCTGGTGAAAGACGGCATTGACAAAGGCCTGCCCACAGAGAACGCCCGACTCGCGACTGATCACCCGAGCACTGGCCGTCGCGTCGGGTTTGACTAGCTTCGCAGTAATATCCCCGCTGCCTATGTCTTCCGCTAAGGCGAGACTCACCGTGTCTTTAAGATGCGCCGGGCTGATCATGTTAATGCTCCAAAACAAGGAAATATTAGCCAGTGTGGGCTAGTATCGCACGGTGATGAGCAAAAAACCGGACCTACACTTTAGCGATGGCTGGACCCCGGCGGCCCGCCAGGTGCACTCGCGCAACAGTAACCGGCGTCCCGAGGGCGCATTGGTTGAGTTGATAGTGATCCATAATATATCGTTACCCCCAGGGGATTACGGTGGCGGATTTATTGAAGCCTTGTTTACCAATCAGCTGGATCCCCATGCCCATCCGTATTTCCAAACGCTGATTGGCTTGCAGGTCTCCGCTCATTTTCTCGTCCGCAGAACCGGCGAGTTGCTGCAATTTGTCAGCACCGAGGATCGGGCATGGCATGCGGGGCAGTCACGCTGGTGCGGGCGTGAAAACTGCAACGATTTTTCCCTAGGCATAGAGCTGGAGGGGACCGATGATGACCTTTACACCGACGCCCAGTATGATCAGCTCAAGGGGCTTATTGAGGCGTTATGGTGCTGTTACCCGAGCCTGTCCCCAGAGGCCATTGTCGGGCACTGCGATATTGCCCCAGGACGGAAAACCGATCCTGGCCCTGCTTTTGATTGGCAACGGCTAGCTAAGGACCTAGGCGCCACGTTGGCCCGCCCGGGCAGTAAATAGGGCTAAGGTGTGATAACAATAGCGACCGATCCAGCGCGGCGCGATGATATTTAAGGAGCAGCTACAGTGACCTACCTCGCTTTTTTGTTTGCAACGGGTCTTTACTACGGACTGGGTCCCGGTGGACCGCTGCATAAAGACGCCTGGTTTGTGGCCATGCGTGGACGCGTTGAGGCCATCGAGCCGGATTTTTGGCTGGGGTTCGTGCTGCTAGTGGTGGTGCCCAGTGCCTTTGTTGCTCTAGTTTATGGTGTGGGTGAAAGCCTAGTAGGCAGCGCGGCTATGGTATTGATGGGCACACCGTGTTTGTTCTTCGCCTTTGGGCGGGTCGATTACGCTGCCTTGATGGATCGATTTTTGCTGCGCAGCCGTGCCGGCGATGATGAGGGGGCCGCTCTGGTACTGGAGGAAGCTGGCGCTCCTATTGACGCCGAAGATCCGGTTGATGCTGGCCGTCGTGCGGCTAAAGTGTTTGCTTATGAAGGTTTCCAGCGATGGTTTCCAGCGGTCTTTTACTTTTTACTGTTGGGGCCTTTTTGTGCGGTCGCCTACCGGCTTATTCAGTTGAATTCAGACGACAGCCAGGTGCCCATAGGTTCATTCCGCTACCTTGTCGACTGGCTACCGGCACGATTGTTGGTGCTGAGTTTTGCCATCGTGGGTGATTTCAAAGGCATCGCAGCGTTACTCAGCAACAAAGGTCTAGACCCGTCGATTGACACCGACGAAGTGTTGCTACAGGGGATCGAGGGATCCATGTCGATAGCCGAGCAAACACCCGCCGAGCAAGTCGATCGGGTGAATCAACTCATGCGTCGCGCCGTTATTTTATGGATAGTGACGGCCTCAGCAGTGGCGATTGTTGCGTAGTAGTCGACTGCTAAAATGTGACGTAGCTCACGCTTAACTCTGGATTGTTGATAGGAATTATTCAACCCTAGAGCACCATCAATACGGTGTGACCCGCACTATGGCCGAGACGTTCACGACTCGCCCGGCGTTTCGGACGGTGGCACTCTCGGAGGAAGAGAGCAGCTACCGGCTTCGATTAACGCTAGTATTTCATCCCGACCTCGAACGCATCGGCGCGCATACTGATTTGCAGGTCTGGCCGCGGGATCAACCGCTCAAGCCACTGGCTGGCACAGTGATCGGGCGTCATACCCCCACTCTTAGTGATGCGCGCAGTATTGACGAGCCGCATGTCAGCCGAACAGCGTTGCGTATTGAACAGCGTTATCGAACCGCGGATCTTAGCAGTCTCAGTTTACGTATTGAGGCGGGACCGAGCAGCGATGCGCAGATTGGGGCTGCGGGGGCCGCCAACTGCTTAGTCGATAGTAGGGAACTCAAGCGCGGCGTGCCGCTGCGCTTGGGGCATGGCGTGGTGGCACTGCTACGACTCGTCGGTCCCATTACCCCTGTGATCGACGTGGATTTTGCCCCAGGGTTGTTGGGTGCCTCCGTTGAGCTGGCGCAGGTGCGAGCGCTGTTGGCATCGGTGGCGAACAGTGATTTACCAGTATTAATTGTCGGGGAATCTGGGGTGGGTAAAGAACTCGCCGCGCAGGCCCTGCATGAGGGCAGCCATCGGCGGGCTAAGCCGCTAGTGACTGTCAATATGGCGGCCATTCCTGAGGGTTTGGCGGCCAGTGAATTATTTGGGGCCGAGAAGGGCGCGTTTACGGGTGCGACAGCAAGGCAAGGCTATTTTCGGGAGGCGCACGCAGGCAGTTTATTTCTCGATGAAATTGCCGATACCCCTGAAACTATCCAAGTACAGCTACTGCGAGCTCTCGAGCAGGGCCAACTGCAAGTTGTTGGAGGTAAGATTGAGCGGGTCGACGTGCGCTTAATCGCCGCCACCGATGGCGCCATTGACGAAGTCAGCGGGTTTCGGCAAGCGTTATTGAATAGAATCGCTGGGTTTACAGTGGCGATACCGCCACTGCGGCATCGACTGGAAGATATTGGGCCTCAAGCGGCGCAACTCTTATCAAGCTTAGCCACAGATCATCCTCAGGGGCAGTTTGTTGCCTGCGGTGATGATCCCCAAGTGGCGGCGCACTGGGGACGTATTATTTTTGATGCTTTGCTCCACGACTGGCCCGGCAATTCCCGAGAGTTATATTTTGCGCTGCGTCGAGCCGCGCTTGAACGTCCTAGGATGAGAGAGCAGGGCCGACCATTAAGCGGGGCCGTGTTGGCAGCGGCTACCCCCGTTGATGATGACAGTCTATTCGCTATTCATAAGGACAATGATTTTGAGCTTAAGGCCACCGCAGCCTGTCTAGGCTGGAGTCGTCAAAAACTGTATCGACGCATTCACTTACACCCCGCCTTGCGCCTGGCGCAGGATATACCCAACGCCGACATTCGTGCAGCATTGGCCCAATGGGATGACCTAGCGGACGCTGCGCGCTCACTCTATGTATCCTTGCGTGCCCTGCGGCTTCGATTAAAACAACTTCCGGTGACTGACTGATGTTCGGGCATCGACGGCGAATGGACGAAAATCACTGGCGCGGCTGGCGTCGTCAGTTGCAGCGTTGGCAACATCACTGGCGAAACGGACCCCCAGATACTACCCCGTTGCATCATCTAAGTCGAAGCTCGATAGCTGATTCAGTATGCCCGTCAGGCGAAATCACTGAATTTGGTGTCGCATCGCTGTCAGGGCCCAACGCGGTGCTGTTACCTGCGCCTTATAACGCCATTCGTCAGCTCGGTTTAGGTGGAGAGGGCGGAGCCTGGCTCGCACAGGATACTTGGCTGGCTCGATATGTGGTGTGCAAGCGACTGAGTGGCATCTCAGCGCAGCAGCCTGATGCTGCCTTACACACCCTGCAAACCCTTGTTGGTCGATCGCCTCAGGCAATGCCTGATATTTATAGCGTCGCTGTCAATGGCGACGCCATCTGGTTAGTGACCGAGTATGTACCGGGTCAGACGCTGGCCGCGCTTGATGCACAATGTAACGGTCGACCCTTACCGCTTCCTTATGTACTACTTATTATGATTGATCTCGTGGCGGCGCTTTCTCAACTGGCGAGTGTGGGTCTCGTGCATGGCGACCTGTCGCCAGCAAACATTATCATTGATGATCACGGACATGCGCGACTGATTGATTTTGGTCAGGCGACGCGAATCAATGATCCGGTGTCAGGACGGGGGGTGCATGGCTTTGCACCTCGCCGCAGCGGCCACGCCTACAGCGCAGTGACCGACGATAGCTATGCCCTTGGGGCTATATTGTTTTGGCTGCTATCTGCTCAGGTACCCACTCAGCTGCTCGATGCCGCTGGGCAGGCGGTCTATCTGGCGCCCACCTGCTCCAACGCCCCTGGACCTTTGGGTGACATGCTCTGGACAGTGGCGAGGACGCTAATCGAGCCTGATCCACTGAGACAGCCGAGCTTGTCTACGCTACTGACATCTCTGCGTCGCGACCTAAGTCACCTGCCTTTGGGTACCCGAGACAACCTTGCTCGATCGGTGATAATTCCGTCTACTACTGAGCCCGCAGAGGCAGTAGCAGCTTACCGACCTAACCACGCGTCATTGGCGGCAGGACACAGCCGATCGCCGCTATCTTGGATTGTCGGCCTTTTGATGATCAGCGCCATCGGATGTTGCGGTCTGTGGCTTAGCACGATGATAACGCGCCCGTCGCTGCGAGTGGCCATTGATGCACTGACACTGACCGCACAAACCCAGCTGGATTCGACATTTACCGATCAATGGGTCGCCAGCACGGTTCAATCTGCCCTAGGTGACGATTGGCGAGTCGGCGATGACGGTAAGCATGTGTTGACCGCCGGGGTGGACTGCGACGACAGGCTCTGTCAATTATTGATGACCCATTCCAGCGCTCGAGGCGATCATGTGCATCAGGATTTGATCCTCGCCGATGCGTCCACCGTTATTTGGCAGGGCGCGCTCGAATCGCTGACTCGTGACGTCGCACACTGTTTAGCCAATGATGCAAGATAGGCGTAGCAGGTGGTGCTTCGCTGTTCTCCAACCCGATCAATTGCTCGACTAGGAACCCTAAGATGGCCTCAATTTCAGTGGGCCGACAGTGCTGGACATCGGCACGCATCGAAGAGGTGTTGGTGGCGGTCTGTCGAGCCACTGCAGGAATTAGCGTGGTGATCTCAGCCGCTAAGTCGGCGTTACCTAGATACTGAAAGACCTGGGTTAACTCAGCAATGGCTGCATGGAATTGGGGCGCATAGGCCGCTGACAGTAAGTCGCCATTGGTGATGTCCCACAGCGCTGTAGGCGGATTAATGGCGCAGTTAATCGCCAGCTTTTTCAGTAACAGCTGGGACATATCCTGCTCCCAGACGCAGTGCCAGGGTTGGGCGGTGAGGGTTGAAGCCCATGTTGGCCTGGCTATTGAAGCCTGCCAGCCACCCACGTGGGTCTCCCCAGCACCCGCAATGACCCAGCTCTGAGGGCTCGATCGATAGCAGCCTGCGGTGGTGGTGGCCACGAAGAGTGACTGCTCGGTTAATAGTGCTGCCACCTGCTCTTGGTAGCCCATGCCATTGGCCATGAGAACAATGTGCGCATCAGGGGCCAGCCGTCCTAAAACCGCCTGCAGCGCGCCGACTATATCAAAGGATTTGGTACAAACCCACAGTCGACGAATGGTCTCAGATTCATGGATGGCTTGGTAGTCGAAGTGCTCGGTCAGGGTAGCATCAGAAGCGTGAAAGGTCAGTGGCTGACTGCCCGTTTGACCCGAGCGGCTGAGTAATATGGGGCGAAAGCCAGCGCCCGCCAAGCGGTGGGCAAACAGTCCGCCCATCGCGCCGGCGCCTAAAATATGCCAATCCGTGTTCATTTCACTAACGCTATTTTGCTGGTGACTTGATCGAGACTACACCGTAACGGCGGCAAAATACCCTGTGCAAGGTACCAGTTCCACTCGACTGCCGCATACACGGCTTGGGCACATGCCCAAAGATCCGAGCAAAAATTTGCGCCTAGGGTTCTTGGTAGCAGTTGACGCGGGTCAATAGTTGGCCAACTGTCAATGGCGGCGGCCACATCGAAATAGGCGCTGCCGGCGCCGGCGTATTCCCAGTCAATGACCAGCAGGTCGCCGTTGTTCGACAATACATTACCCGGGTGTAAATCGTTATGGCAGAACCTTGGCTCATCCTGCTTGAGGACGGCGAGCGCAGCAGTGAGCCCGCCCGAGCAAGGATCAATGAGCTCATCAGGTGGGATGCCCCGGGTCTGGGCTTGATGAAACGTATGCTGTAGTTGCTCGTAAAGATTGACGGTGACACCCTCGTAGGGAAGGCCATGAATACGCCGTATGAGCTCGGCAAGGGCGTCAGTGGTCACCGCCTGCGGCTGATGTTCGATATACTCTGTGACGAGCGTATGACTGGCGTCATGGGCGTAGCACAGTGTCGGCGCCAAGCCATGTTTGGCAGCAAGAGCGAAGTTATTGCGTTCTCCCCAAAAATGAGTCATCCGGGTGCCGGGTCGCGAATCTGAATACCGGATAACAAAAGAATGGCGCCCCTCAGCGCTGTTGCCCGCGACTTTAATGGCTGCATTGGTTGTGCCCGGCGCTAAAGCAGTGATAACGGTGGGCTCGCTGAGCAGCGGCACTGAGGTCTGCCATTGGCGCCATGCCGCCAAGGCGATCGGCAGGCTCATGGGGCGCTACTGGCAGTGCCAGCATCCTGCTCAGGCCGCTGACGACGATAGTGCTGCCGCCAGGTGTACCAACCAACAAAGGCCAGCGCGATGTAAAGGGCAAACAGGCCGGCGGTGAGGTGCAGATCTCTTGCGAGGTACAGGTATATGGATAGCGCGTCGATAACTATCCAGTAAAGCCAGTTTTCCAACAGTTTTTGGGCCACCATCCAAGTGGTGACGAGTGCGCCAATGGTGGTGAGGCTATCGAGCCATGGCAGGGCGGCCTCGGTGTAGCGATCTAGCAAGCTGCCACAGATACCACTCAACACACCAATAGCCGCTATCGCAGTGACATGCTGGCGCCAAGGCCAACGCCTGATGGGCCGTTCGTCGGCGCTGCCATGGGTCCCCCAGCACCACCAGCCATAGCCAGCCATCACCACATAGAAGAGTTGCAAAACCGCTTCCATCAGCAGGGCTGCTCGCCAAAAAATCCCAAGGTACAGGGCCGCGCTCAGCCCCGCTGCCAGCCAGCAGTAGCGCTGTTCAGCAATGGCCAAAAGGACATATATCAGCGCTAAAACCACCGCGATAAGCTCGAGGGCTGCCATTGCTTCAGTCGCTCTCGGGACCTATCTCTGATCTGAAGCCGGGCAAAAATTTCGCCACCAATACTTGTCGGCCTGCGCGTTCATAGCTTTGGCAGAGCGCTGCTTGAACCGCCGAAAATACCGCCTCAACGCCACCTGAAAGCTGTGTACTCAAAGCAGTAGTCACCACCGACACTTCGCCGGTAGCCGTCAAATCGTCAATAAAAGCGAGGACGTTGGCATTAACGTCACCGGCCAAAGGGTAAAGGCTGAGTTCTGCGGTTATTTGCATGGGGTACTTATTCTCCAGTGCGACATTTACAGTGTGTATGTGGCGGTCAAGCCGACAATGCGAGGTTCACCGTATTGATAGTATGGTTCGACAGCGTACTCCTTGCGGGGATCGTTGCCAAAGCTACCAAAGCCCCGGTCGAAGGTATCTTCATCGGTGAGATTGCGCCCCCACAAACGGAGTCCCCAGACCTCGCCTTGCCACGCGATGAAGCCATTAAAGAGCGTTCTCGAGGGGCTCTTGGTGTCGTGGCGGTCGGAGAAGTAAAAATCGCTCATAGTCGTCACGTCGAGGCCGGCTTGCCACGACGAGAAGGGGCGCCAATGAAGTCCGAGCTGAGACATTGTTTTGGGTGCGTGAGGCTGCTCTCTACCAGCAAGGTCATCGCCATCGGCCGTCACATAGCTATCGAAATGAGCGTCGAGCAAGCCTAATGAAGCCTCCATTGCCAGCGCGTCAGTGGCGGCCCAAGCGAACTGCCACTCTAGGCCGTTGCTGCTGCCACGCACGGCGTTATTGGTGTAATCGATGAACGCGGTAGAGCCGTCGGGGCGGGGTATCACCAGCGAGCTTTTAGCCTGTTGGTCGCTACGTCGCATACTAAATAGTGTCATCTTGCTGCTGAGCGATCCCTGGGCATTTTTCCAGCCCCAGCCAACTTCGGCATTGATGAGGGATTCGGCGTCGAAAAAGCCAAGAGGGGTAAAGTCAGTGCCTAGCTCTTCAGGGAACGCATTGATTGAAGCCAGTAAATTCGCATTAACGCCACCCCCGCGAACGCCACGACTGACGCTGACATAAAGGTCATTGCGAGCATTGGCTGCCCACTCAAGGCCTGCTCGTCCGCTCCACAGCGTATCGCTAAAGCGTTCATTAACCTGGCTACTATCTTCATACTCGGAGCCACGATACTCCCAGCGAGCACCAACATAGGCGCTCAGGGCGGGTGCAAAGTCGATTGAAAACTGTCCAAATAGGGCGGCGGTTTCAATGCCGAGATCACTCTCGAAAGCGCTTTCTAGGTACGTGTAATCTCGTCTGAGAGCCTCTTGCTCATCACGCCAGTAAGTGCCGGCGACCCAGCTACCCTTGGCCGTATCGCCTTCAACACGTCCCTCAAGGCTAGTCATCGTTCGGTCGCGCCGGTAGTCATCGACAGCGCTGTATTCCCATCCGGGAGCAATACCGACGTAGCTCCAATCCTCGTCGTAGCTGTACTCCGTGTTGGACTGAGCATGGCTTACCTGCAGCGTATAACGTACCTTGCCCGACCACTCCCAGCGCAACCGCGCTGCATCTGTCAGTGCTCGGTCTCGCCCAGGTTGGTCGGACAATGTGTTGCGCGTATTGTCGAGGGAGAACGCGTCATAACCGTTGTCAATCTCGAATCGGTATAGGGCAACGTCTATCTGCTGCTGGTCGTTGCTGTAGCGTAAGCTGGCGCGCCCCGTTAGCTCGTCGCGCTCGTTGGTGTTTGATGTGTTAAGCCATTGATTGTCGAAAAAACCATCGCTCTGATACTGCTGCAAGGCCACTCGGCCAGACCACTGCGGCGTTAACGCGACACCTACGGCTAAGCCAAAGCGTCTACCTGCGTAGCTCTCGACGCCGGCTTCGACGCGTAAGTCTTGCCCGCTACGGGGAGGAGTGCTTCGCAGGTTTATTAGGCCGGCGAGCGCATTGGCACCGAAAAGTGTGCCTTGTGGCCCTCGCAGTACTTCGACTTGCTGTAAATCCCAGGTCGTTGCGACGCCACCGATGCCCGTCAAGTCGATACCATCGAGCAACAGCGCAACCGAGGCGTTCAAGGGTTCAACAAACTGACTGCGCTCACCTATACCGCGGATCTGAAAAAAGCGGCCGCGAGAGGCGCCTGAGGCAACGTTGACATTAGGTACTGCTGACAACAGGTTCTCAATGTGCTGAGCCGAGCGCTGCTCAATAAAGAGATGATCTAAAACGCTAACAGCGCTGCGTTTTCCATCGTCTGATTGAAGGGCTGCAGTGACGATGATCTCTTCAAGCTGACGTGCTGCGAGAGCGGGCGCAGCATCCATAACAGATATAATCATAGCGGCGGCGAAGGGGATCGATCGCAGTAAGTAGGCAGGTGGTGATTTTTGATGCAAAGCCAAGGACTCGTTACTCCCACAACAGGCTGATGGGAGCAGCGCAGAGACAGTTGGTGTTGGAAGTAACTGTCGATGGCCTGTCCCTCCGCCGGCGTTATCCGGTTCAGGTTCAACGGGTTTGTCCTCACTAGGACATCTCAGGCAGTGCCACCCCGCAGGTGTAGGCGGGAGTATATCGGAACCACAGTGAGGGTGTAAAATCCGGCTATCAGGGCAAAGCCTATGCGGCTAGTGATTGGTCCGGCAAATCCTGTCACTAAGATCAGGGCTAAACGCAGCGCCAAGCTCAAAGCGAATCTCTGAACATTGCGGTAACATGGCAGCACCATTAGCGGATTGCACTGCTATCCAGTTACGCTATGAGCCAGTTATAATAAGAGCGAGGTATATTCCGAGTGTCCACCATGGTGACGATTGAAGCAACAAGGCGAAGCGTCTGCAATGACTCGGCAGCATCGACCTTAATACCCGTGCCATATGAGCCTTAGTAGACCCTCATTAGTGATGCGCTTGCAGCCCGGTATGCAGTGGCTGCTCACTCACGTGCGGGCACCTGAGGGCGTGCAAAAGCTGCAGCTTGCCCTGATGTTAGTATTGGCTATTTGGTCGTGTTACAGCTTCGCGCAAATTCTCTGGGCGCTAGTACCCGATGCGACAGTGGACTCCACAGTCGCAGCTCCCATCAATCCAGCGATCGTACAGCGCCTGTCGCAAAGCTCAATTAACGTTGAGCTAGATGATCTGTTGGGGCTGGGCTTATTCGGTGAGCCACTGATAGACGCTGAGACGATCTTACCCAATGAAGTGGCGCCAACGAGCTCCCGTGATGGCATTGAAAATGGCGCGCAAGAGACCCGCTTAGATCTGCTGTTACAGGGCGTATTGGCATCTTCAAGCACTGGCTTGGGCGTGGCGGTCATTGAAGTCAAGGGTACACAGGCAAACTATAAAGTCGGCGATAAGCTGCCATTGAGTGGCGCCATAAGCCTGGCGAAGGTGATGCCTAAACAGGTGGTCATCGATAACGATGGCACCTATGAATTGCTTCGGTTATTTGAAGAAGGCATTTTGGATAACATGCGCGCACGGGGTGCGACGGAAGTGGGTCCTGTCCAGGTGCCGACAGCAAATGAAAAATCTGCACAAACAGAGCGAGACGTCGATCGATCTCAATTGGCGAGTGCATACCGCCAACAGTTCTACGACAATCCTCAATCGCTTGCGGATGTCGTGCGTATTTCTGCGGTGCGTACGGACGCCGGTATTGCAGGCTATCGTGTGGCGCCCGGGCGCGATACGCAGCAGTTTAGAGCCTTAGGGTTTAAAGCGGGTGACGTGATCACCGCTGTCAATGGTTTAACGTTGAGCGACCCAGCTAATACCGTGCAGTTGTACCAACTGATGCGTGATGCAGCTGAAGCCAGTTTCGATGTTGACCGCAATGGTACTCCGGTATCGATATCTGTTAGTTTAGGAAGCACTCAGTAGGAGTTCGGCGTTACATGTTAATGGTAGCCAAGAAAACTGTAAGTCGCAGACTGTTAGCGATAACCGCCCCGTTACTCATGGCTTTTGTGGTCTCGACTACCTCTGTTGGTGTTTCCACCGTGCAGGCTCAAGACTATACGGTGAATATGAAAGATACCGATATTCAAGAGTTCATAAAATTTGTTGCTGATATAACCGGCAGCACCATCGTGATTGATCCTTCGGTTAAGGGGAAGGTCAAGGTCATTTCATCTAAACCCGTGTCGAAAGCGGAACTCTATGACCTGTTTTTATCCATTCTTGACGTGCACGGCTATACAGCGGTGCGATCGGGGGCGGTCATTCGAGTCATCCCCAACAAAGACGCGCGATCGGCCCCCGTACCCGTAGATAAAGGCCCTAGTCAGCGCAATAACGATGAGTACGTTACTCAGGTGGTGCGTCTAGAAAATGTTTCGGCCGCAAAATTGATTCCAGTGCTTCGGCCATTGGTCCCCCAGCAGGCGCACATGGCTGCGTACGCACCCAGTAACGCCATCATTATTTCGGATATTCGCTCCAATATTAATCGCATTTTGGACATCATCGATCGCATGGACCGCACGGCCATCGAGAGCACTGAGGTGGTGCGACTCAAATACGGTGTCGCAGAAGACATTGTTGCCATGCTCGAGGCACTCGAGAAATCGACAAATGGCTCGGGGGAGACTGATGACGAGTTGACCTTGGTCGCTGATAAGCGCACCAACAGTCTGGTGGTCACGGCGGATGAGCTCGATATGCAGCGCATCAAGGAATTGATCCGTTACTTAGACACGCCCCTTGAGCAAAGCGGTAATGTTAAGGTGGTGTATCTCGAATATGCTAACGCCGGTGATATCGCGGAAGTATTAACCCGAGTGATGCAAAATATTACAGCCTTGGATAACGGCGGTCAAAAGACCCGCAGTTCCAATTCAAATTCGACCATTGAGGCGGACCTGGGTACCAACGCCCTTATTATCACCGCCGACGCCGATGAGATGGCCTCCTTAGAAGCCGTCATCGCTCGCCTTGATATCCGTCGAGCGCAAGTATTGGTCGAAGCCATTATTGTGGAAATGGAAATCTCTGAAGGCCAAGAATTGGGTCTGCAGTGGCTGTTTGCTAACGATAGCGGCTTGTTTGGCAGTAATGTCAGTACCAGTTCCTCTCAGCAGCAGCGCAATGCCGCCATCGCGAGTGCCATTCTTCCGGACGACAACAGTAGTAACGAGATTGGTGTGCGCGATCTTACCGGTGCATTATCGCAGGTGCCGGGAACAACATTAGGTTGGGGCTTGGTCGATGATGATCTATCGATGGCGGTTATTCTTAATGCGCTGGAGACTCAAGGCAATGCCAATATTCTCTCGACACCCAGTCTCCTGACTCTGGATAATGAAGAGGCTTATATTACTGTGGGTCAGCAAGTCCCTTTCGTGACCGGCTCTTATACGAGCACTGGGGGCGGCAATGGTGCACTGCAGAATCCATTTCAAACCATCCAGCGGCAAAATGTCGGTGTGACGCTAACGGTCACACCCCAGATTAACGAGGGTGATTCGGTGGTGCTGGATATTACCCAAGAGGTATCCAGTATTAGTCAGCAGGTGCTCACCGCCTCCGATGTGATTACCAATGAACGTAAGATAGAAACCAAGGTACTGGCTCGCGATGGCGATATTGTGGTTCTTGGTGGTTTGGTAAAAGACGATATCCAAGACAGTCAGCAGGGTGTCCCGGGGCTATCGAGCATACCGTGGCTCGGCCGTCTATTCCGCAATGATGTGGTGTCGGTGACCAAGTCTAATTTGCTGGTCTTTATCCGTGCCACTATTGTCAGAAACGACGATGATCTTGCCGGTGCCACTGCTGAAAAGTATCGCTATATTCGAGATGAACAGCTTGAGCGGCGCCAACGTGGCCTTATGTTTCTCGATGATGGAAATATACCGGTGATTCCCACTTGGGAGACCCAAATAAAACAGCTATTGGACGTTGAGGAAAACGCCAGCGAGGGCGGGCGCGAGTGAGTGAGCCTGAGCTCGACAGGGTCGTGGATGGATTGGTAGACGTGACGGAGCTTGTGCCTGACGTGGCGCTGATTGACTCGACCGCTACAGCCCAAGGATTGCTTCCCTTTAGTTTTGCTAAAGCGAAAGGTGTGTTACTTGAGCGTCAGAGCCACGGCTGTCGTGTGTTTTTCCGCCCACCCATAGGCAAAGATACCTTGCTGGAGGTAAATCGCTTCGTTGGCACAGCGTTCGAACTCGTGGGTTGTGATAGCCAAGATTTCCAGGCCCGTCTTACACGCGCGTATCAGCGCACGAATAATGAAGCGGCACAAATGGCAGAGGATATCAGTGCCGATGTCGACCTCTCACAATTGGTGGATGAGATTCCGGATCTTGGGGATCTAATGGACGCCGAGGATGATGCACCGATCATCCGCCTTATCAACGCTGTTTTACAGCAGGCGGTGAAAGAGAAAGCATCGGATATTCATATTGAAACCTTCGAGGATCGTCTTAGCATCCGTTACCGTATCGACGGCGTCCTAAAGGAAGTATTAGCGCCCAATCGAATGTTGGCGCCACTGTTGATATCGCGACTCAAAGTCATGGCCAAGCTCGATATTGCCGAGAAACGTATTCCTCAGGATGGTCGAATATCGGTGCGCATTGCCGGCCACGCCATTGATATTCGTATGTCGACTATTCCCTCTGCGCATGGCGAGCGGATTGTCCTGCGCTTATTAGACAAGCAGGCAGGTCAACTAGAACTCACTCAGTTAAATATGAATGAGCAAGTCACTGAGGCATATCGACGCGGGTTGCAAAGTCCTCACGGTATTATCTTGGTGACCGGCCCCACGGGTTCGGGTAAGACAACGACCCTTTACGCGGGTCTTTCAAGTATTAATCAGACTTCGCGCAATATTCTAACGATTGAAGATCCGGTTGAGTACATGCTGGCGGGAGTGGGACAAACCCAAGTTAACACCAAGGTTGATATGACGTTTGCGCGCGGACTGCGCGCTATTTTGCGCCAAGACCCCGATGTGATTATGGTCGGCGAAATTCGTGATATAGAGACCGCGGATATTGCCGTACAGGCGTCATTGACCGGCCATTTAGTGTTGTCAACGCTACACACAAATACGGCGATTGGCGCAGTAACCCGTCTGCAGGATATGGGTGTTGAGCCATTTTTATTATCCTCATCGCTCCTCGCGGTGATGGCTCAACGATTGGTGCGGCTTCTGTGTCTCGAGTGTCGTGTGGCGCACCATCCGAGCGCTGTGGAGCGAGAATTGTTGCACCTTCAAGATTCTGAAGAGGCAGTTATTTACAGGGCTGAGGGGTGTGAGCGCTGTAATCATTCGGGCTATCGCGGTCGGACAGGCATTTATGAACTGATAGAAATCGATGAACCCTTGCGGTTGATGATTCATGAGCGCGCGAGTGAACAAGCCATGTTGGAGGCAGCGCGCCTGCGTTATCCTGGGATTGATGTCGATGGCCGACGGCGGATTTTGTCAGGTGAAACCACTATAGAGGAGGTTCTCCGCGTGACCGCGGTGACGTAAGCGGTGGCTGCCTATCGTTACAAAGCCTTAAACAGTCAAGGCAAGGTGGTGAAGGGGGTTCTTGAGGGAGACTCAGACCGCCATATACGTAGTCAGCTGCGCACGAAGCAGCTGCGACCTATTGAGGTCGAGGTGGCGGGCGTGCGCCTTAAAAGCAATAAAGGCTTTCGTCTATCGCTCTTTCGTCCGGGCTTAAAGGTGGGTGAAGTCGCCTTGATAACCCGGCAATTGGCGACGTTGGTGGCTTCGGCACTACCCCTTGACGAATGCTTGCAAGCCGCGGCTGAGCAAACCCGTAGGGCAAAAATCAAAACGATTTTGTTACAGGTCCGCTCCCGTGTGTCAGAGGGCTATACCTTAGCCAACGCCATGGGTCAGTTCCCCCAAGCCTTCGGGGAAATGTACCGAGCAATGGTTCACGCGGGGGAGCAGGCCGGGCAGCTTGGGCCGGTGTTGGAGCAGTTGGCAGATTACACTGAGAATAGCCAACACACCGCTCAGCAGCTGAAAATGGCGTTGATTTATCCATTTGTGCTGGTCGCCGTTGCGGTTGCCGTGGTCACCGCTTTAATGGTGTTTGTGGTCCCTGAATTGGTGGGTATTTTTGCCCATACGAAGCAAACACTACCACCACTGACAGTGGGCCTTATCGCCACGAGCGATTTTTTACGGGATTATGGGCTGTGGGTGCTGTTAATACTGGTGGTCATGGCGGTGGCATTTTCTCGGCTGCTACAGCATGAGGGCAACAAAGTGGTATGGCACCAAGGTCTGCTGCGCGTCCCTGGAGTAAGCGGCGTATTAATTAGCATGGATACCGCACGATTCGCCTCGACCTTGAGTATTTTAATGGCCAGTGGTGTACCTCTATTGGACGCCCTACGGATTGCCGGTGCAGTCATGGCCAATCGTGTATTACGTGCATCCGCCAGTACCGTTGCGCTGCGGGTACAGGAGGGCAGCAGTCTGCATCGTGCGCTGTCTCAGGAAGCTTTTTTCCCGCCCATGATGGTACATATGGTGGCGTCGGGGGAAACGTCAGGCGAGCTCGAAGCCATGTTGTCGCGCTCAGCCGCCAATCAAGAGCGCGAACTTCAAATGACCTTGGGCACTGTCATGGGCCTTTTTGAGCCACTCATGGTGGTGGTAATGGGTGGCTTGGTACTGACCATAGTTATGGCCATTCTGCTGCCAATATTTGATTTAAATACTATGGTGAGGTGAGGGTATGCACAAGCAATCAGGCTTTTCGCTAATCGAAATTTTAGTCGTACTGGTCATTATGGGCTTATTGATCAGTGTGGTGGCGCCGACGGTACTGAACAGTGCTGATGATGCGCGACTGCAAAAAGCGCGAGCAGATTTCAAATCAATAGAAACCGCCTTGAAGATCTATCGGCTGGACAATTTTACCTACCCCACGACAGAGCAGGGCCTGGCGGCATTGGTTGAACCTACGACGCTGGCACCCGAGCCGCGCAATTTTAAAACAGGTGGCTACTTAGACGGTGTGCCGATCGACCCCTGGGGTCGTGCCTACCTATATTTGTCTCCCGGTGAAAATGGGGCAGTTGATATTTATAGCTTTGGCGCCGATGGTTTGCCGGGCGGTGACGATCAAAATGCCGATATTGGTAACTGGAAAACGGATAGCGACTAGGTCATAGGACTATTGATCGGTGATAAACGGTCTCTCTTTGCAGCGCGCTTTCAGTCTGATTGAATTGCTGGTGGTGGTGTTGGTTATTGTCATGCTGACTACGGTTGTCAGCTTGAACGTGGGCACGGGTGGACGGGGCATTAAGCGCGCGAATGAGGTCCGCCAACTGGCTGCAACTATGGGTTACGCGCAGTCAGAAGCCGAGTTGTCAGGGGCGGATTATGGATTGCTTGTAGAGCAAGATCCGACGCTCGGTGCGCCTCGGTATACGGGTCGCTGGCTTAAACGGTTTGATCAAGGTTGGGCCCCACCGCGCATGGTGGGTGACGTGCTTGCCCCCTTTCGCTTTGCAGCGGGCGGCGACTTATTACTGACGCTTATTGATCAGCCTGAGATTACCATTGAGGCCAATGACCCGGAATTGATAGCATCACCGCAGATTGTTTTTTTTGCGGGTGGCGAGGTGACCGAAGGCGCGCTTGAGTGGTACGACCAACAAACGAGTGAGCGCTTGTTTCGGCTGAGCTGGGATTTATTCGGTCGAATGACCATCATGCCTAACCGTGAGGCCTCTAATGACGAGCGCCGGTAGCCTGCGCTCTAGAGCCAACGGCTTTACCTTGATTGAAGTCATGGTGGCCATGGCCGTTGTCGCTGTCGCCCTACCCGCACTTTTGTTTGCCTTAATCCAGCAGGTAGATGGCACCGGGTATCTGCGAGAGCGCACCCTAGCTAGCTGGGTCGCCGCGAATAAACTCAGTGAGCTACAGCTGATTGTGGCTAACAGCGGCACTATTCCATCGGGGGATTTAGAGGGTGAGTCGCGGTTCGCTGATCGTGACTGGCACTGGAGTATAGAGCAGCAGACCACTGAATTACCGGGTTTTATTCGTATTGAAATTGCTATCGGTCTGTTGGATGACCAAGAGCAACAGTATCTGCACAGGACGGTGGCTTTTTTGACGCCGGAGAAGCCATGAAGCGTAGCAATCGAGGCTTCACGCTCATCGAAGTATTGATTGCTATGGCGATCACCGCCTTTGTTGCACTCTTGGGCTATAACACCTTGTCGACGGTGATTACCGGGGTCGACAGCGTCCGTAACGAGGCGCAGCGCTTATATGAAATCAATCGCGCTATAGGGGTGTTGTCCCGAGATATTCGGCAGGTTACCAACCGATCGATTACTGATGAGTTTGGCACGCAGGCCTCGGCCCTGGAGGGCGGTCCACTCGCGCGCGAGACCTTGGCGTTTACGCGCAGCGGTTGGCACAATACTCTCGGGGTACCGCGCAGCGCTTTACAGCGTGTTGCCTACTATATCGACGACGATCAGCTCATCCGGGCTGCGTACCCCATCTTGGATCGCAGCGCGGCTATTGAACCTCGAGAAACGATTTTACTCGAGGAGGTCGAGCGATTTGAAGTTCGTTTTCTGGGGGATATTACCACGTTACAAGTGGGCGCTGATGTGACGGTCGATCGACGCTTTTGGCAGGAAAATTGGTTGGCCGATATCTCGCAACCCGGTGCAGTGATTGAGCTGCCAGCCGCGGTAGAAGTGTTATTGGCGATCGAAGGCTGGGGTGAGATGGAGCGACTGTATGTCTTGTCGTCACCATAAACTACGACATATGGGTAGTCGGCAGCGGGGTGCTGCACTCATTGTTGCGCTACTGGTATTTGCTATCGCCGCGGCGCTAATGGTGGGCTTACAGCGAGACTTCACTCTGCACATGGAGCGCGGGCGTAACGGCTTTCTGCAGGAACAGGCGTGGGTCTATTTGCAGGGCGCTGAAAATCTTGCCACGATGGCCCTGCGTCTCGATGCACAACAGGATACTGAGACGGACCGCACGCGAGACGACTTGAGCGAGCAATGGGCCCAAGAGGCGACACCCTATCCGCTGGATGAGCAGGGTTGGTTGATGGGGGAACTAGAGGATCTTCAGGGGCGCTTCAATGTCAACAATCTGGTGAATCCGACGAAGCAGCCAGAGAGTGATAGCGTCACCGAAGTGAAGCAAACTTTGGGCGCTGGCGAGATCAGGTTGTCCTCCGACCAACAGCAATTTATTCGCCTGTTGCAATCTTTAGAGGGGGTCGATATTGATCTATCCTTGGCGCAAACGCTTACCGCTGCAGTCATCGACTTCATTGACGCCGATGATAGTCCGCAAGCCAATGGCGCCGAGGCTGAGGGTTACCGCAATCTTGTCCCTGCCTACCGACCTGCTAATCAGCCCTTGGCGAGTGTCAGTGAGCTTCGCGCGGTCAAAGGGGTGACTCCTGAGATTTACAATGCTCTGGCACCCTTTGTATCGGTGTGGCCACCCGGGGGGAGTTTACTAAATATTCATACGGCACCTACGGTTGTATTGCGCAGTCTTAACGTGGATGATCGGCTCGACCCCTTGTCCGCTAATGAGGCCGGGCGACTGGACGAATTACGCGCGGCGGGGGAGCTGGTCGACATTGATGCACTGCTCAGCGAGCCTGTCTTTTCAGGTGGCGCGATCGAGGGATTACGCGGCCGCTTGGGGGAGTCGAGCAGCTGGTTTTTATTGACTGCACAGGTTGAACTAGCAGGCCGAGAACAGCATTTAGTCAGTGTCCTTGAACGGGATGGACAAATTATTCGCAGTCGTTATCGAAGTCTGGGTGAACTATGATGCACTATGACACTCACTCTTCCAGCAAAGGAGTAAACGCGCCACTATGACGGTCTCTGCCAATCTCAGCGTTGTTCGACTTGAATCCGGGCAGTTGCGACTGTGGCGTGCGGGTGCCGATGACGCCGTGACCATGGATGCAACGCAACTATGGCCTGATAACACGGTATTTGCAGTGCCGGCCGATGCGGTACGGGTGGTGAAAAAAAATCTAGCGTCCGATGAAGCAAAGCATCTTCGTAAGTCCCTACCGTTTCTAATGGAAGAGGAGGTCATTGACGATATTGACGACCTACACTTTGCGTATCACTTGCATGAAAATGGTGGGCTTGAGGTGGCGATAGTGGCGCGTCAAACCATTGACGCTTGGCACGCCCTGCTGCCCGCCGAGTGGGACGGTGCCTGGGTACCGGAATGCTTATTATTGCCGGTGCAAAGCGATGAAATGTGCCTAGTCGTTGAGGGGGAGACAGTGCTCGCCCGATGGTCTGTCGGGCAAGAGGGAGCTGGTCAAATCGACGCTGTGCCAGTCAACCCACCAAAGACTGGCGTGACTGAAGGTACGCGTCTGCCACGCGCATTGCTCGCCGCCCTCATAGAGACCATGAATCCAATACCCAACGCCATCATAATGTACGGCCACGATCAGGCTGCGGACAAGGCATGGGTCCCTGAGGCACTCCACGACCGGGTCCAGTGGCGACACGGAGGATTTGGACAAGCGCTGTTACTGGTTGATGGCAGACAATCTCCGCTCAATTTACGTCAGGGTGATTATGCGCCGCGACTCCCGTTCGCTCGCTGGTGGAGCCTATGGCGCACTGTTGCCGTGGTAGCTGGCGTTGCTCTGCTGCTGCAACTAGGCAACGATATGGTTAACTATCAGCGATTGAGCAATGAAAATATCGCTCTCAGAGCGGCGATTCAAGAGCGCTACCGGCAGGCTAATCCTCAGGGAGCGGTGGTCGATGTAGAAAAGCAGTTAGATAGACAGCTGGCTGAATACAACCCAGCCGCTGCAGGTGTGGCATTTACCCCGTTACTGGCCAGCATTTCCCAAGCCCTCGCAGGGGAGGGCGCTACTAGCGTCAGTACCTTGAACTTTGATGCCAGCAACGGTGACGTTCGCTTGGATCTATTGGCGGACAGCTACACCTCCATAGAATCGCTCCGCCAACGGTTAACGTCCGCGGGATTGACCGCAACATTGGAGACGTCCTCGTCGCGCAATGATAGAGTGCGCGCGCGACTACGTATTGGCGGTGGACGCCGATGAAAGCCTGGTTTTTACAACTCAGGCGTCGAGAGCAACTTTACATTTTGACAATGGCTGCGGGGGTGGCGCTATGGTTAGTGTTTCAGCTGGCACTCTCTCCCGCTTCGGCGCAACGACAGCAAATGATGGAAAACAATCGTGGTGCAGCAGCGTTACTAGGCAGAGTCGACGCTAAGGTGAGTCAATTGCTGGCGCTCAGAAATGAAGCGGGTAGTCAATCGCCCGCGTCCCTTTCGGCGACTGTTACGCGCTCGAGCGACAGCGCAGGCTTGACTGTTAGGCGACTGCAACCTAATAGTCGAGGGGAGGTGCAGGTGCGCTTTGAAAGTGTCGACTACGATGCCCTCGTTACGTGGTTGTATCAAATTGAGCAGATCGAGGGGCTTGTCGTTGTCGATGCGTCTATCGCTCAGGCCGGGCGCAGCGGCGGTGTCAATGCGACCCTGCGTTTGGCTGAGGCGCGTTAATGCTCTTACTGTCCAGGCGTAGCTTGCTGGTTTTCTTGTGCGTATCGCTGCTATTTTTGTTGGTCACCATGCCCGCGCGGATTGTTGGCTATTGGGTGGCGCCGACCATGCATTTAACGGGATTTTCCGGCTCGCTGTGGCGCGGCGAAGCGGTCCGTTTGACGATCGACGTCTCGGGAAAGCCGATACACCTCGGTACAGTGAGCTGGTCTCTACACCCCGGGTCACTGTTGTTACTCAGTCCTAAGGTCACCTTTTCAAGTCGCTGGGGAACGCAGTATGTATCCGGTCAAGTCACTGCTGGCTTATCTGGCCTGTCCGTGCGCGATGTCAACGGGCGAATGAACGTCCGATTTATTCGCGACCTAGTCCCACTGTACGTTGGCGGCGTGCTGGAATTACAGGATTTAACGGCCACTATTGACGGCGGCAGAAGTGCCTCTTTCGAGTCGGCGTCGGGTCGACTGTTGTGGCAGGACGCGGTGTGGACGGCTCATACTGGCGATGTCGCGCTGGGTCGCTATGCGGTGGATGTGCGCAGTGACAGCGAGGGGATCACGGCGACACTAGGGACTTTATCGGGGCCGCTGCAGCTCGACGGCTTGCTGAGGCTCAAGGGCGAGCGATACGCGTTAGACGTCGCTTTACGAGGCCCTGCTGTGGCTAACGAGGCTTTCCAACAGTCAGTGGCCCTCCTAGCTACACCGGTTGACGGGGGCTTTGATTTGCGTCTTGAGGGTGATTGGTAGGGTCTGCGGGGATAGCGGCTGTCTGTGCACCGATGATACAACGCGGTAAGCTAGTGAGCGAATACCTATGTGAGCCAGCGCGACTGCGTTTAGTTGCGGTGGATAGCTATAGGCTTACGACACAATAACAACAGGGAGTAATCGACATGGCAACAGCCTCAGGCAAGGGTGCGCACTGGTCCAGTCGCTTTGCGTTCGTCATGGCGTCAGTGGGTTTTGCGGTGGGCCTAGGCAATATATGGCGCTTTCCCTACGTCACCGGGGAAAACGGCGGTTCCGCCTTCATTGTTATTTATCTGTTATGCGCTGTCGCCATCGGCGTACCGTGCCTCATTGCTGAATTACTCATTGGGCGGCGCGGTGAGCAGAGCCCTCCTCAATCAATGGCCAGGGTCGCTGAGGAATCAGGTCGATCCCCGCTGTGGAGCTCGGTGGGCGGTTTAGGTGTGCTGACCGCGTTCACTATTGCTGTGACCTATGCGGTGGTGGTCGGGTGGGTGCTCGCCTATTTATTCAAGGCCACTACCACGGGCTTTGCTAATTATGATGCGCTGGTTTCCGCGGCGGATTTTGATCGCTTGCTCGCTAGCAGCGAGACCATGTTGTTTTGGACGCTGATTGGCAATGTCGCGGTCGGCACTATTATTTTTGCCGGGGTGAAAGGCGGCATTGAGCGCGCGGTCAGTATTATGATGCCGTTAATGTTCACGCTGCTGATTGGACTGGGCGTTTATAATATATTTGCTGGTGGTTTTAATGAGACGGTGGAGTGGTTGTTTACCCCGGATTTTAGCAAAGTAGGTCCCGACACCTTGCTGGCTGCAGTGGGTCAGGCATTTTTCTCCATCGGTGTCGGTATGGGGGGCATGATGACGTACGGTGCCTATCTACCCCGCTCCTTTTCAATTACGGGTGCCGCCGTTGTGATTGTCTTTGCGGATACACTGGTGGCCTTATTGGCCGGGTTCGTGGTCTTTCCCGCTGTTTTTCACTACGGACTCGATATGGGTAGTGGCGCAGGCCTGATTTTTCAAACACTGCCAGTGGCCTTCGCGCAAATGCCCGGCGGCCATCTCTTTTCGGTACTCTTTTTTGTCATGTTAGCCGTAGCGGGCGTCACGTCGATGGTGGGCCTATTAGAGTCAGTCACCAGTTGGATCGACGGTCGTTTTAATATCAATCGTCATGTGGGCGCCGCAACGGTAGTCACCGTGGTTACCGCCTGCAGTATCGCCAGCGTCTTGTCTTATAACGTCTGGCAAGACGTTGGGTTTGCTGGGATGAACTTCAATGAGCTCACCGAATTCGTTTACGGTCAAGTATTCCTGCCTGCAGGTGGCTTGCTCATAGCCTTGTTTGCCGGCTGGTTTATGTTGCGTGAGCATAGTCAAGACGAAGTGGCCGCTTCGCCGGGCGTGTACGCCACGTGGCGCTTTTTGGTCCGTTTTGTCGCAGTGCCTGCGATTGCGATAATTTTAGTCACCGGTTTGATGTGAGATAGCCATGATAGCGACGTTAACGGACTGGCTGTGGTCCTATGTATTGATTATTGCCTTATTGGTAGTCGGGCTGAGGTTTACGCTAGGCACCCGGGCGGTTCAACTAAGGTTGTTTGGGGCCATGTTCAAGGGACTGCTGCAGAGTCATTTGGGCGGAACACAGCGCGGTATTAGCGGTTTCCAGGCTCTCGTTATCAGCATTGCTGGGCGGGTGGGGGGTGGCAATATTGCCGGCGTCGCCGTAGCGATCACGCTGGGTGGCCCAGGAGCGTTGTTTTGGATGTGGTTGATTGCGCTCTTGGGTATGGCGACCAGCGTCTTTGAGTGCGCTTTAGCTCAGCTCTACAAACAGAAAAGTGTCGGCGATGATTTTCGCGGTGGTCCGGCGTATTACATGCGTCACGGCTTGGGTTGGAAAGTCATGCCCGTCATCTACTCCTTATTGCTGTTGCTGACTATTGGCCTAGGCTTCAACGTGGTGCAATCCTACTCGATCACGAATTCGGTAGAGTCCGCTTTTGGTATCCCTGCTTGGCAATCCGGAGCAGTGCTCACTGTCGTAATGGGCTTGGTGATGTTCGGGGGTATACGGCGGATTGCGGTATTCTCTGAAATACTGGTGCCGGTGATGATTATTGGTTATTTCCTCGCCGCCCTAGTGGTGGTCATGATGAACATAAGCGCGGTCCCCGATGCCATAGCGCTCATTGTCCGCTCTGCGTTTGGGTTGGAGCAGGTCGTCGGGGGTGGGGTCGCGGCGGCTATTATGCAAGGTGTGCGCAGAGGGCTGTTTTCGAACGAAGCAGGTTTGGGTACCGCCCCCAATGTAGCGGCAGTCGCCGATGTAGCCCACCCCATTTCCCAGGGGTTGGTTCAAGGGCTGAGTGTGTTTATCGATACCATTGTCCTGTGTACCTGCACCGCGCTCATTATTTTATTATCACCCGTCTATCAAGCCGGTGCCGAGGGTGTTGAAGGAGTGGCACTGACCCAGTTAGCATTGGCGTCGCACTTAGGCCCCTGGGGTGAACCACTGGTGAGTATTGCGTTGGTGCTGTTTGGCGTGAGTTCCATTGCCTATAACTGTTATTTAGGTGAGAACAGCATTGCCTACTTTACGGCGCTGCCGAAGGGGTCAATCACCGTCTTTCGCGTCGCGGTTATGCTGTTGATTGGCTGGGCCTCATTGCAAGATCTCGGCACCGTGTTCGGCTTCGCCGACCTGACCATGGGTTTGTTGGCGGTGGTCAATCTAGTAGCACTGTGGGCCTTGACGCCAGTGGGGTTTCGCTTGCTCGCTCATTATGAACAGCAGCGCAGTCGAGGTGAGCCGCTGTTTAGCTGCGCTGAAATGCCCGATTTACCCTTGAGTGAGGCGAGCTGGGGAACCCCTCCAAGCCTGGACAACGTCGGCTGACGACCGCTGCGTAAACGCGGCTATCTGGCGCGTCTTGCTATCAGCCAGCCTCTGATAATGTCACAGAAAATGTTTGTTCTTGCTTGCCTCGCAAGGCTTGGATGGTGACCGTGTCGCCGATCTTAAAACCCTCCATAGCGGTGAGATAGTCATCTTGGTTGCGCACGACTTGGTCGTTGATGTGGGTAATGACATCCCCCAGTCGTATATCACCTCGCGAGCTCCGGGATGCTCCCACCATGCCCGCTTGCGCGGCCGGTAAGCCGCGTAACACCCGGACAATAACGACCCCTCTAACGCCGTACCGACGGGTCCATTGGTCACTCGCCAGTTCAACACCTAAAACAGGGCGTAAAATCTTGCCATAGGCAATGAGCTGTGGCACCACCTCTTTGACCATATTGACCGGTATGGCAAAGCCGATGCCGGCACTGGCGCCGCTGGGTGAAAATATAGCGGTATTGACCCCGATGACTTGGCCCAGTGAATTCAGTAATGGGCCGCCAGAGTTACCGGGATTGATAGCCGCGTCGGTTTGAATTACCCCTTGTATGCGGCGATTACTGGGCGATTGAATCTGTCGATCGAGGGCGCTAACGACACCCACCGTGAGGGAGGAGTCGAGTCCAAACGGATTGCCAATGGCGAGCACTTTCCGTCCCACGGATAACTCGGATGAATCCCCTAGGGGTAGCGGGTTTAGATCGCTGGGCGGCGACTCCAATCGGAGCACCGCGAGATCACGCTCTGGTGCGACACCAACAACCGTTGCCGCATAATCGCCTTGGTCTTGAATGCTCACCATTAACTTATCGGCGCCGGCGACGACATGGAAATTGGTAACAATGAGCCCCGTAGCGCTCCAGACAAAGCCAGAACCCGCCCCCTTGGGAATTTCCGTAATGTTGTAAGAGAATAGGCTGCGGCGCAGTGCGCTACTTGTTACTGACACGACTGCGGGACTCGCCTTACTAAAAATATCAGTGGTATTTTGCTCATCATCTGTTGCAAAACTGAGATAGCTCGGCGCCAATGAGCTATCTGCAGCTACCTCTGTAGCGGGTTCACCGGTACAGGCTAAGGAGCTGCTGAGGAGAAGTAGGGCGGCGAAAGGTTGTACCAGAAACCGTGCGTTGCGCACCGTTAGTGCCCCGCTGTGGTGGTCGTTGTAGGAGGAGAGATGGGCGCAAGCTGAGAATGATCAACGGTGCTTTGACTACCAACGTCGTCGGGTAAGGGTACGGTTGACACCTCAAGTGGTGGCAGCTTTTCCTCAGCGAGTACGACTTTGAGAATGTCACATCGCAAGTCAATATCTTTCGAGCTCAATTCGAAAATGGTATTGGCCACCTCATCGCGATGATCAAAATGTGCGACCTTACTGATATCGCCACCGTCCGTCCAACGTTTACCGCGACCCCAGTAATGACCATGGTGATTTCGGATAATATAGGCGTTACTCATGTTGTGGAGACCCTTCTACTGATTCTGGTAACTGACGCTTGATAGTTAATTAATGGATAAGAAAGTCTTTCGCTTCGTTGATTTTAGCAGCGAGATAATGATTGCCGCCACGGTCAGGATGCAGTTTTTGAATGAGACTGCGGTGCGCTTGCAGAATATCTTGCTCACTGGCGTCATCGCCCAGTCCGAGGACCGCTAGTGCCTCATGGCGGTTCATCGATGAATCTACCGAAGCCCCACCCTGGCCACCATTGTCACTATCGTTTGTGACGCCGTCGGGAAAGCGCTGCTCCAAATAACTCGTTAAGAGTTGAGTAGAATCTTCGTCTTCACTACGACAGTAATCGAGCAAGCTCAACAATTGATCATGGGTCATTTCGTAGAGCAGCCAGCCCTTGAAGGGACCACTGATCACCTCACCCGACAGCTCACCACTACTGTGATCAAGCTTCATACGCAAAATGGTGCTGTTCACCTCGGATTGCTGTCCGGTGGTGCTGCTTTGCTGACGCTGCCACCACTGGTGTAAAAAGGGAAATGCGCGAATCAATAGCGGTAGCGATTGTCGTAGCACGACCAACAAGCCAGTGAGCGCCGCACCCACCCAATGCATCTTGCCGGACAGTGTGAGTAGCAGCGCGGCGACAGCGGCGCCGCCAAGCATTAATTGCCCATAGCCCCCACGACGTTTATGGGGTGGCATGGCTTGAACGCGCTTGATGAGGATAAACAGCGTTAGTGCAATAGCGACCAGTAGTATGAGTTTAGGCACGTGACTCCTTATTGACGCCCCTTTGAAACAGGCGAAGTGTTTCCGACACAGTGCCTAATAGCGTGGCACTGTGGGTATTATAAAGGGCTTGAGGCCGGCATGCTGTATTCAGTTAGTTGGTTTTCTTGGCAGTTGCATGAGCAAGAGTTTATCACTTTCACGCCCGGAGCTAGTCAGGGCGCGTCGTCCTCCCTGAGCGTATCTGACCACCGCACCCAGCAGCTCTTTCAAATAATCGGCACTGTGATGATCGAAGCGTGCATAAACCCCCCCACTCAGCCCCGCCATCTGCTCAAATAGAGCGGCTACGGTGTGGTCATTGCCCTCTTGGAACAGGAACAGGGGTTGATGTCGCACTCGGCATTGACCCGCTAAATCAAGCAGTCGCTGACTGGGCTCTTCAACAGCGTCACCAATAAAGACCAGCCCGCGCACGGGAGTCATGGGGGTTGCGACCCCAAGATAGTGCTGCAGCAGACGGGTGATTTGTGTTGCTCCACCGAGACAGGAAACGGCTTCCATGTGGGCGAGCAGCTCGTCAGAGGAGGTTAACCAGGGGCTGTATTGGAATTCGTTAAATCCCCGGAAATAGCACAGCTGAATGGCTAAATGGCTATCGGTCTGAGCCGCGCGGAACATGTCTTGATGCAGTCCTCGCGCTTGCTGCCAAGTAGGCTCTCGGCTGGCAGTAGCATCAAGGGCAAAGACTAGCCTAGGCTGTCGTTGGGCAACACTGCGTATCGCTTTTGTTTTGCTGAGAAAAGCACTCACGGCGGTGCGGTCGATTTTTTTGGACGGTGTCTTTGGAATGATGATCACTAGTTTGACGACTAAAGAGTCGCTGATAAAACCGCGATCGGGGGCCGCCGTCAAGTGACAGTTGGCTGATGCACCGGCGTGTCTGACTCCCGATCAGCCGTTAACAAGGGTTACAGTAGCGCTATTGTATGGCATGGTTGCCATTCCAAATGGATCTTGATTGAAAACACAGCACTGGAGGTGAGCGATGGGGTTGTTTGATATTCGGAAGAAGCACGCGCTGCCCGATGAAACATCGGCTTTGTCGGGGCGACAGCTGCCTATGTCGTTGACTAACGAACACGCGGTGTTAGGGCGGCCTATCTGCCCTCCGTTTCCCGACCACTGTCAGCAGGCCATGTTTGGGATGGGCTGTTTTTGGGGCGTTGAGCGTATTTTTTGGGGCATCTCAGGGGTGTTTACCACGGCCGTCGGCTACTCAGCGGGGGGCACGCCCAACCCGACCTACAAAGAGGTGTGCAGCGGCCAAACGGGGCATAACGAAGTCGTGTTGGTGGTATTTGATCCAACAGAGGTAAGTTATGCAGCGTTGTTAACAGTGTTTTGGGAAAATCATAATCCGACCCAAGGTATGCGCCAGGGTAATGACTATGGCACTCAATATCGTTCAGGTATTTATACTTTTGACAGTGACCAGCAGGCTATAGCCGATCTATCCAAGGCAGATTACCAAGCGCGATTGCACAGCGCGCGTTTCGGTGAGGTCACCACGGAGGTGATCGCTGCGACTCCCTTTTACTATGCTGAAGATTACCACCAGCAATACCTGCATAAAAATCCTGGGGGTTATTGTGGCATTGGTGGCACTGGAGTGACCTGTGCTGTCGGTGTCGGAGCAAAGGGTGTGCTTTGAACGCTCATCGAGAGGGTAATTCCCGGGCCAGAGCGCTGGTAAGGGCGGTGTCCACGCTCAATACGCGTCCGCCTAAGTGGCGCATCAGCGCGCCGTTTTCTTGAACGAGATGGAGTTCGAACGGAATGAAGCCCCCTTCCGGGCCAATCAGCACCGTCGCCGGTAGTGCTGTATCGGCCGCCAACGGCGGGTGGCTTCCGGGATGCAAGCAATAAATAGCCTTGTCCATGGCTATATCGTTCAACCGATCTTCTACAAAGGGTCGAAATCGTCGGTGTAGCTCGACCACGGGCGCGATGGTATCGCCACTACGCTCTAAACCGGCGTGGAGGGCTTTGGTGATGTTATCGGGATTCATCAGCGGGCTTTGCCAGAAGCTTTTTTCTACCCGAGCACTGTGAATCAGATGAAGCTCGGAGACCCCAAATTCAGCACAGCTGCGCAGTACCCTGCGTAACATTTTCGGGCGAGGTAGTGCCAACACTACCTTGAGAGGGTGGCGTGGCAGGGGGGGCGTAGTGAGCGCTGCGATTAGGTCAGTGTAGTCACTGTGGGTACTTTCCACTTGGGCAGTACCGCGCATGCCACCAAGAGCGCCGATGCGAAGGCTGTCCCCGGCCTGCACCTTCAGCACAGACTGCAAATGTTGGTGCCGGCGCCCAAAAAGTCTTATACGCTGCTCGTCGAGCCAGTCGTCAATCTCCAGGAGAATGATATTCATCGTTAATCGATCCAGAGGTCGTATTCATCCGATCTTGTCACTTGCCCTTGAATAACATCCCCGGGCTTGAGATCACGGGCGCCGGGAAGATGCACAAGGCCATCAATTTCAGGCGCATCGCCCATGGATCGACCGAGAGCGCCGTCGGGAGACACCTCGTCGATAATCACCTCAATGGTCTGGCCCTTTTTCCGCTGCAACTTGTCGGCACTGATCGCCTGTTGGGTGGCCATGAACGTATCCCAGCGAGACTGTTTTATAGCGTCGGGAACGTGATGGGGTAAATCGTTGGCTGCGGCTCCTGCCACCGGGGAGTATTGGAAGCAGCCCACGCGATCGAGCTCCGCCGCCTCTATAAAATCAAGTAATTCCTCAAACTCCTGCTCGGTTTCTCCGGGGAACCCGACAATGAAGGTACTTCTTAACGTGAGTTCTGGGCAGGTATCGCGCCACTGATGAATTCTGTCAAGGGTCTTTGAGGTGGCTGCGGGTCGTTTCATGCGCTGCAACACGGTTGGACTGCCATGCTGAAGTGGAATGTCGAGATAGGGAAGGATTTTCCCCTGAGCCATCAGGGGAATGAGTTTGTCGACGTGGGGATAGGGGTAGACGTAATGTAAGCGAACCCAAATACCGAATTCCGCTAACGCTTCGGCGAGGGCCTGCAAATCTGACTTGAGCGGACGCCCGTCCCAAAAATCGGTGCGGTATTTTATATCAACGCCGTAGGCGCTGGTGTCCTGTGAGATAACCAAGAGTTCTCGAACCCCTGCTCGAACGAGTCCCTCGGCTTCTTTCATGACCTCGCCAATGGGGCGACTGACCAAATCTCCACGCATACTGGGAATGATGCAAAATTGACAGCGATGGTTGCAGCCCTCAGATATTTTGAGATACGCATAGTGACGGGGCGTGAGTTTTACGCCCTGTGCAGGAACCAAATCGATCAATGGGTCGGGCCGTCGATGATTAGGTAGCACGCGACGCACTTCGCTCAACACGTCCTCGTAAGCGGCGGGCCCCGTGATACCCAGGACTTTCGGATGCGCCGCTAAAATCCGCTCGGCGTCCTCGCCTTTGCCCATGCAACCCGTCACCAAGACCCGGCCATTCGCCTCAAGGGCTTCGCCAATGGCGGCGAGCGATTCCGCTTTTGCGCTGTCGATAAACCCACAGGTATTGACAATCACAACGCCCGCATCATCGTAGCGGCCGGTGACCTCATAGCCGTCTAGGCGTAGCTGGGTCAGAATACGCTCGGAGTCGACCAAAGCCTTGGGGCAACCAAGTGAGACGAAGCCCACTTTGGGCGCTGCAGGGGAAGAGAGTGTGGACATAGGATTAGCCTGTCGGGAGAGCGGTAGTTCATTGTACCTGCGTAGTACGCGGGGCTCGAGTGGTTAGAGACGGCGACTATCTGGTCGGCTGTAGGTGCCTGTCTGTAGTTTGGTACGCAGTAGCGCAAGGAGCGCGAGGGATTCCTCACGATTGAGAAATTCCCCCACGATAACATGATGCTCTTGACTGTGGACGGCCATGGAAGGGCCATCCCATGCGTGATCTTCGGGTATCACGGCAAGCCTTGATTCCTCTCGCGGCAAGGCCCAGGCTCGCCTCGGTGAATAGAAGCCCTTGTCGATGCGTATTTGTTCATTGTTAAACGTGATGATTTGGCGATATTGGAGCTTCCAATTGACGTAATACAAAGCGCCTGCCAGCGCTGCTAACTCCATGCCTGCCAAGGGCAGGATAGGCCAGGCGCCCATGGCGGTGAAGCCAATAGCCGCGCCCAACGAGGGTATCGAAATGGCTATGAGCACCCACAGATTAGTGCTCCAGGTGGCGGAGTGATTAGGTTTGATGATAATCGTTTGCGTGTCGTGTTGTTCGGTATGATCGATCACGCCGGTCTCCGGTGTCGCCTACGTCAGGCAGTCTAGCGAATACCCATTTACCGAGCCAAGGGCTTTATCCCGGGCGTTGGCTCAAAGGCCCGTTGAGGTCAAACGGAACGGGTGAGTAGGCTCTTAGCATTGACTGGGTGACAGGATGACGAAAGGCTAAGCGGCTGGCGTGAAGGCAGAGCCGGGGGGCGGCAGCCAATGCTTGTGGGTGTGCGTACATGTCACACCCTAAAATGGGGTGCCCTAGTTCTCTCAAATGTATACGCAGCTGATGGGAGCGACCCGTTTCGGGCGTCAGTCGTAGCAAGGTGGCGTCTGCTCTGCGCTCGATGATCTCGTAGTGGGTGATTGATGATTTTCCTGTTTCAGCACAAATTTTTTGTTTGGGGCGGTTATCCCAGTCTCTCGCTATGGGTAAGTCGATAGTACCGCTACTGTTCTCAAGGCTCCCCCATACCAAGGCTCGATATTCCTTGGCGATATTGCGGGCCTGGAAGTGGCGTGCGACACCCGCTAAGGCTTCCCGGGTTCGCGGCACAATCAGCAGTCCGCTGGTGTCTAAGTCGAGTCTATGCACGGCGGTGACGCCGGGATAATGGGTTTCGAGACGCAGCATAAGACTATCGAAGTTAATCGGATGGCGTCCGGGAACGCTCAATAGCAGATGCGGCTTATCAACAATTAAGAGGTGAGTGTCCTCATAGAGGATTCTGATAGGCTCCTGACTGTGGGGAACGATGTAAGGCGGAAGTTCATGGGTTTCGCCCTCCGGTGACGTCTGCATCGTCAGTATCGTCGTTGCAGGGCATCTAGCGCCCCGTGATAGCGCTGAACAGCGCCACTGATGCCAAAGCGTAAGGCATCAACCGTAAACGCGTGTCCGATGGAGACCTCAGCGACATGTGGCACTCGGAAGTCAGGCAGGTTCGGCAGATTCAAGTCGTGTCCGGCGTTGACGCCTAGGTTCGCCTCGTGGGCGGCGATGGCGCTGTCGACATAGGTCTTGAGAACCGTGTCCCAATGTCCTCTGGCATGGGCGCGAGCATAAGCCTCAGTATAGAGCTCAATTCGATCTGCGCCGATGTGCTGCGCGATAATCATTGCATTGGGGGTAGGGTCCATAAATAAGCTAACGCGGCATCCCCAGCCTTTGAGCTGAGCAATAATAGGCATCAGCCGGTCGGCGTCGCGAGTTAAATCAAACCCATGATCGGATGTCAGTTGGCCATCGCCGTCGGGGACTAAGGTGGCTTGGGCGGGTCTGACCGCTTCCACCAACGCCATATACCCCGGATAATCACTGACGCCTTGACGATCGGAGCGGCGCGCTTTGGTAAATGGATTGCCTTCAATATTCAGGGCAACCTGGAGGCTGTCTTTTAACTGAAAGCAGTCCTGGGCACGGATGTGACGCTGATCGGGACGAGGATGCACGGTGATGCCATTCGCGCCAGCGTCAATACACAGCTGGGCATGCTCGACAATATCGGGAATGGCCGTGTCCCGACTATTTCTGATAAGCGCGATTTTGTTGAGATTAATGCTGAGATCGATCAAGGGGCTTCGCACTCCCACGGCGTGACGGTTGTCGGGATTGAATACCAGTGATCAGGCCTGAAAATACCGAGGCTGTCCAGTCCATGTCATCGAATATCCGCGTAGATGAGTGATCCTGCACTGTAGTGTTGTTCATTCTTGAAGGATCGCCGATGCCAGCGCTTGCCAAGAAGTTCTCAATAGCACTCTTGTTCATGTGGCGTTGAGGTGGTGGATTTGCTCCCTGCGTAACTAGGCAATGTATCAGACGGTGGCTTGGTGAAGTTAACTTACCGATGCCTCTCAGTGGCACCACTGTAATGAGCTCATTCAATTATACTGGGGACTGAGCAGTAAAAAAATCTGCAGCGTGTTTTTCAGTTAAACTCCCTGGGAACAGGAACGCTATCATGGTAAAGAACTCGCTCTCTCGCAAGCTTACCACCATCGGCTTATTAGCTATGTTAAACCCAGCACCGCCCGTGGCGGGTCAGCCCGACCGACTTTTCGAACCCGCCGAACAAGATGCCAAGGGCCGGTTTATCAATTGGGATGAAGATCGGTCCAAAGTATCAATCAAGGTACGCGCGCCTTTTTTTATGCGCCGTGTCGCCTCCTCATTTATCAGTAAGCCCGGAGCGCCAACCCGAGTTCCCAATGATGGCGCCTTCCTGCGCGACAACGCCATGCACGGCGAACCAACCGCCACCTGGATAGGTCATGCGACGTTGTTAGTGCAGATGGACCATCTGACATTTCTAACCGATCCGATCTGGTCAACTACGCCAAGCCCTATACCCTTTGTTGGCCCCAATCGCTTTGTCGAGCCAGGGATTACCCTCGATGACTTACCGGCGATCGATTTTGTAATGATTTCTCATAATCATTACGACCATCTAGATCTGCCCACATTGCGCAGGCTGGCCAAACGCAATCCACAGACAGTGTTCTTCGTGCCTGTCGGCAATGGCAAACTGTTGCGCAAGAATGGCATTGATCAGGTTCAGGAGATGAACTGGGGTGATACTGTCAGCTACAAGAGTGCCACTATTTACTGTCTGCCAGCCCAGCATTGGAGCAAGCGCAGTCTCACAGATACCAGAAAAGCACTATGGTCGTCTTGGGCAGTCACAGGCCCTCAGCGGCGTTTTTTCTTTGCCGGTGACACTGGCTACTACTCAGGGTTTAAAGCGATCGGCGACACACTTGGACCCTTTGATCTAGCCGCCGTACCCATTGGCGCCTATGAGCCCAATGCCATGATGAAAGCCTCCCATATGAACCCTGAAGAAGCGGTACAAGCAGCGCTGGATCTCGGTGCCAATAACGCGGTGGCCATCCATTACGGCACGTTTAACCTATCTGACGAGCCTCTCGCCGAACCCCCATTGCGCTTTAAGGCTGCCGCTGAAAATACGCCCTTGGCCAACAGCCATAGCTGGGTTTTGGATATTGGCGAGACGCGAACATTTTAAACCAGTGACCTGAGCAGGTGTCGCCGACCTTACTACCCGGAAAGGCTACAGTCGGAGTGTCCCGACCCTGTCTGATAAGCGCGATTGTATTGAGATAAGTGCTGGGATGGATCAAGGAGCGGCGACTCGCGTGGCCGAGTTGACGATGATCGGCTCAACGGGAACATCGTTGAATGGCGCTTGTCCTTGGGTAGTGGTGGCGAGGGCGCGGCCGGTTTTGGCCGTGGCTATAAAATCGACGACGTCCATCCCGTTAACCACTTCGGCAAAGACTGCGTAGCCAGGCTTGCCCGGGGACCAGTCCAGCCGAAGATTACTCCGCTGGTTGATAAAAAATTGCGCCGATGCTGAGTCGGGGTCACTCGTCCGTGCCATGGCAACGGTGCCGCGGACGTTGTGCACTCTATTCTTGCTTTCATTGACAATGGCATCGCCAGTGGGTTTTTCCACCATGTCCACATCAAAACCACCACCCTGAACCATAAACCGATTGATGACCCGATGAAAAACCGTGTTGTCATAATGACCGCTGTCAACGTAGCGCAGAAAATTTGCCACGGTAATGGGGGCTTTGTCGGCATACAGTTTAAGCGTGATATTGCCCATGTTGGTCGTTAAAAGAACATACGGTGTGTCGCTGTCCGGCGTTGCTGCGTCGGTGGCGTAGGCGGTACTCCCGAGACCGATCGTTAGAGCCATGGCAAGAATGACTTGAGTACAAAGTGACTTCATCGTTGTGTTTCCTCAGCTCCAGCCAGTGGAGCGGCGTTTTTTGGGTAGTAGACTGGGACCAAATACCGCAATGATAATCCCCAACAGCACGGCCAAGGCGCCATCGATGATCTGAATGTTGGTAAGGCGATCTTGTAAGCGTAAGTTTTCCAGTCGCAGTAGCTCTTTGTCCGCGCGCAGACTTTCTAATTCCTGAAGCAGGGTCCTATTTTGCTCATCTAAGGTGATGGCTGCACTCGAGACCCGCTTTATATCGGTAAGCGCTTCGGTAGTGGTGGCGAGTTCGCGCTGTAGTGCGTCAATAGTCTGTCCGGCTTCATACGCGGTAGATGCGGTTGTTGACAGCGAGGCACGCATTTTTTCTCGATCAGCGTCAAGGACCGTTAACTGTTTCTCGAGGGCTGCGACGCGCATGGCTGCTGGTGGGTCGATTTGGATAAACTCCGACCGCATCCAGCCTCGAGTTCCACCGACAGTTTCCACTTCGGTCCAGCTGTCATCTGGGGAGCGTTGAAAAGTGGTAATAGCCGTACCTGAAGGGACTCCCTTATGAAGAATTCGGTAGTCACCCCCAGCGCCGCTGCGAATAGGGACAAATAGTTTGTCGCCAACATAGCGCGTATCTTGGGCAATACTGGTTTGAGCGACGCATAGCTGAAGGACGAGAGTAATGGCCGTAAAGCGCAAACAGTGGAGCAGTAAGGGCATTGTCTTTTCCTCGATGGAACTGGCTTAGGGGTGAAATTCAGTGTCGACCGATCCAGGGTGAGTGCCTTTTTTGAGCGACGGGCTAATCATCAATACGGTGATGACCATTATAAACAGTGTGAAGCCAATACTCGAGTAGAGTTTGTAGGACACCCATGTTGATTCTTCAAATTGATAAGCGACAAATAAGTTCAGCGCTCCTACAACACAAAAGTGGGCGACCCACACCCAGCACACGCGCGCCCAGGATGCGGCAGGTAGTGACAGCTGCGAACCCATGACGCGTTCCAGTAGATTTCGCTCGCCAATAAATTGAGAGGCGGCGAAGGCGATAGCCATTCCCCAATTAATAATACTGGGTTTCCACTGAATAAATAGTTCATTGCGCAGTAATAAAGTAGCGCCGCCAAACACGATCACTGCAGCACTCGTCCATAACAGGCGTTTCTCTAGCTCTCCAGATATCAGCCAGACCAAGGGTAGCTGGAGTAACGTTGCGCCAATAAGGACACCAGTAGCGGTAAAGATGCCATCGATAGTGTAGCTGATGCCCAAAACGTCAAGCTGCTGACCGTCCATTTGATAGACCACAAAAAATAAAATAATGGGGATAAATTCAATTATTTGTTTCATCAATGCGTCCTTGGTGGATGTCTGGGGACAGGAAAGAGGACTGATCTCTGTTACCCTAGACAGTGTACCTGCAAATGCTGAGTGTTAACGACCTTGTTAATTGATTTCCACACCCATAGTTCCGCGTCCGACGGAGACTTGGCGCCCCGAGTGCTGCTTGAGCGAGCGATCGCGGCCGGGGTCACCGCTATGGCTATCACCGATCACGATTCTATAGCCGGTTATCAGGCAGTACAGTCGTCAACTGGGTCGTCCATTCAACTCATCTCAGGGGTGGAAATGTCGTGTGTATGGGGCGCCACTACTATTCATGTGGTGGGTTTGGGGTTCGACCCTCAAAGCCCCGTCATGGATAGCGCCTTGGATGCGCTACACAACGCGAGGCGCGAGCGGTCGGTGACAATTGCCGAGCGCCTTGCGAGTCGGCAAGTAGTAGGGGCTCTCGAGGGAGCCCGGGCGGTTGCTGGAGAGTCACAAATTGGACGCCCTCATTTTGCGCGCTGGATGGTCAGCGAGGGCTACGTGCCAGACATGAACACGGCTTTCAAAAAATACTTGGGTCAAGGTAAATTGGGTGATGTAAAAACATTTTGGCCGAGTCTCAATGAGGTGGTAGGCGCGATTAGCGATGCAGGCGGACTAGCCATACTGGCTCATCCACTTAAATACTCCTTTACACGCATGAAGTTAGGGGGGTTGTGTAACGCCTTTAAAGACGCGGGGGGGGTAGCACTGGAAGTACTCAACGGCCGACAGACACCTGCAGATACTAGCCAACTGAAACAGCTGGCTAGTCACTGGGGTTTGCAGATCTCCGCGGGCAGTGACTTCCATCGAGAGTGGCAATACGGTGCTGACCTGGGGGTGGACACAGCGATTGCTGGTACTATGCCCGCCGTTTGGGAGCACTTACTGTGAGTCAATTTTTTGCTATTCACCCAGACAACCCTCAGGCGCGATTAGTGCGCCAAGCAGTTGATATCATCCGCCGAGGCGGGGTGGTTGCCTATCCCACAGACTCTGCCTATGCCCTCGGATGCCACATCGGCGATAAGCAGGCCATGGAAAGGATTCGGCGTATTCGCACCCTCGATGATCATCATAATTTCACGCTGATGTGTCGCGATTTATCAGAGCTGGGTACCTATGCCAGGGTCGACAACGCGGCTTATCGCCTTATTCGCCAGAAAACCCCCGGCCCCTTTACGTTTATCTTGGAGGCCACTGCGGAGGTGCCAAAACGGCTGTTGCATCCTAAACGCAAAACCATCGGGTTGCGGGTGCCCGATAACGCGATCACTCAAGCGCTCCTCGCCGAGCTGGCGGAGCCCATGATGAGTGTGACCTTGGTGATGCCCAATGATGATTATCCGCTGACTGACCCCTACGACATCCGAGACACCTTGGAGCACGTGATCGAATTAGTGATCGATGGGGGTTTTTGTGGACTTGAACCGACTTCGGTCGTCGATTTGACGGGTTTACGACCCAACGTCTTACGCGAAGGTCTTGGTGATGTCACCAATCTGTAACAATAACGATAGATCGCTCGGCTGGGGGATCCCGCAACGCGCTGCATGGGGTATGATGGCGGTGTGAACGAGCAACCCACCAATAACAGCGAATCCTCGACGGAGCGGCCCGAACAGGACAGGGCTCCTACGGATAAGTTGCGGCCATCGGAAAGTGTCGAACGACGAGAGAACCGGCCGCAACAGGGTGAAATGCCCTTTGCGATTGTTATGGGAGAGGTGATGACTGAGCTCCCCAAAGATTTATACATTCCACCGAGGGCATTGGAGATAATACTCGAAGCGTTTGAGGGACCCCTCGATCTCCTGCTGTATCTCATTCGCCGGCAAAATATTGATATTCTCGATGTTGACGTATCAGCCATCACCGAGCAGTACATGCGCTATGTGGAACTTATGGACGCCATGCAGTTTGAGCTAGCCGCTGAATATTTACTGATGGCTGCTATGCTGGCGGAGATTAAATCGCGCATGCTATTGCCTCGTTCAACAACAATGGAAGAGGAGGAGGAGGACCCCCGAGCCAATCTGATCCGTCGTCTGCAGGAATATGAGCGCTTTAAGAAGGCAGCAGAGGATATCGAGGCGTTGCCGCGTTTGGAGCGCGACACTTGGGTGGCTGCCATTCAACCACCGGAATTAAAGCGTGAGCGACCGTTACCAGATCTCGATATGAAGGAGCTGTTGTTGGCATTAGGAGAAGTGCTCAAACGAGCAGATATGTTTGAAAGTCACCGAATTCAAAGAGAATCACTCTCTACCCGCGAACGGATGTCGGATGTCTTGGAGGCGCTGCGTGACAAAAATTTTGTGCCTTTTGTCGCATTATTTACCGTCGAAGAGGGTCGACTGGGGGTGGTGGTGACATTTTTGGCGCTGATGGAACTGATTAAGGAGTCCTTGGTGGAAATTGTGCAGACCGAGGGTTTTGGCCCGATTCATGTAAAGGCGAGAACGGAATAATGTCGGAGATGGGGCTGGTACAAATTCTTGAGGGTGCATTAATGGCGGCGGGAGAGCCCTTGTCATTAAAGCGCTTGAGTCAATTGTTCGATGAGTTCGAACGACCTGCCACTGAGGATATTAAGGCCGCTTTGGCCGATGTGAACGAGCGTTGTGATGGTCGTGGCTATGAGTTAGTGCAGGTGGCCAGCGGTTACCGCTTTCAGGTGAGGCAAAACCTAGCCACCTGGGTGGGGCGGTTATGGCATGAGCGACCTCAACGGTACTCGCGAGCACTCCTAGAGACCTTATCGCTTATTGCCTACCGACAGCCGATTACCCGGGGTGAAATTGAAGGGGTCCGAGGTGTTGCGGTTAGTTCTACCATTGTCAAAACGCTTCATGAGCGCGAGTGGATACGAGTGGTGGGACATCGTGATGTACCCGGTCGCCCAGCCATGTACGCTACGACGCGGCAATTTCTCGATTATTTCAATCTACAGTCACTGGAAGATCTACCACCCCTGGCAGATATTAAAGAGCTTGATAACCTCTCTGGTGATTTAGAGCTCGTAGTTCCCGGTGGAAACAACCCCCCCGGTGAGGGGGCCGACAGTAGTGATGCCGAGGTTACTATTCAACTACCTACTGAAGCGCCGTTGAATGAGATCGACCCGGCGCGGGAAAGCATTGAAGCTTCAGACCTAGAGTCTGGGCCATTACACGCTGCCGAAGCGTCGATAGAGGAAGATTGGAGTGAAGAACTCGAACAACAACCCCCAGAAGAAAAGCGTTAACAAAACGTCAGACAAACGCGCAAAGAAAAAGTCAGCCAGGACTTCCTCGAAGACATCGCCAAAAGCGGTGGCGCAGCCATTTATCCCCACCGATAGCGACCGCCTCCCGGGTGAAAAGCTGCAAAAGGCCTTGGCGCGAGCAGGCATTGGCTCACGTCGAGAAATGGAGCGCTGGATAGACAGTGGTCGTATTCAAGTGGATGGCAAGACGGCCTCATTAGGTGATCGCGTTTATCCACAGCAGCTGATCAAAGTAGATGGCAAGCCCATCGACGTCAGCGAAGGGCAACACGTCAGATGTTTGCTCTATCACAAGCCGGTGGGTGAGGTGTGTTCAAGAAAAGACCCGGAAGGTCGGCGTACGGTATTTGACTCGCTGCCAGCGTTAAAGTCTGGCCGATGGATTGTCATTGGCCGCCTTGACTACACTACGTCAGGCCTGCTGCTGTTTACCACTGACGGAGAGCTGGCCAACGTATTGATGCACCCCTCAAGCATGATAGAGCGCGAATATCTGGTACGGGTGATGGGCGACGTTAGCCCTAACATTATCGATACCTTAAAAAAAGGCGTTATGCTCGATGATGGCCCAGCTCGATTTGCCGATGTGGTTGACGGTGGTGGTGAGGGAATAAATCGTTGGTTTTATGTCGTACTCATGGAGGGGCGGAATCGCGAGGTGCGCCGCCTATGGGAGTCACAAGGGTTAACGGTATCTCGTCTCAAGCGTGTCCGCTATGGGAGTGTGTTTATTCCCTCGAAGCTCAAACAAGGTGAGTGGTTGGAGTTACCCAGAAAAGACGTTGACGTGCTCTATGGTATGGCTGACATGCCACCAAAGATAGCCCAAGCGCGCAGCGTGAAGGAGCAGGAGAAACTCGATCGCTTATCGAAAAAATCGGGGCGGAAAACGCATCGACGCATGTTTGACGGTGACAATCGATTTGAGCGCCGCAAAAAAAAATAGACCCGCGATGAGCCAGTAGGCCTCAGAAGCACAGCATGGGTCCAAGCCTACTGGGCTGAGAGCGCCTGGCCGTTGAGCCCGATGCTGGCTGAGCTCAGCAGATATAGCCAAGTGGGCGTTAGCGTTTCGGGATCTGGGTTGCTGGTCGGAGGCTCTGCTGGGTAGGCCGTGCGACGCATTGATGTGTTCACCGCGCCGGGATTTATACTATTTACTCGAATATTACTGGTGTTGCCCAGCTCATCGGCCAGCACCTGCATCATGCCCTCAGTAGCAAATTTTGATGCTGCATAAGCGCCCCAAAAAGCGCGGCCTTTACGCCCCACCCCCGAGCTAGTAAATAAAACGGAGGCCTCCGGTGCCTCGTTGAGTAATGGCAGCATGGTCTGGGTAAGCATGAACGCTGCATTGACATTGACTTGCATGACTTGGTGCCAGATGGCGCTGCTGGTTTGTGTCATGGCTTTCCGATCACCCAGCAGCCCCGCACTGTGAACTAGGCCATCGAGTTTGCCTACACTGGCATTAAGTTCTTCACGTAGGTCACACAGCGCATCGTGACTCACCTGGCCTAGATCGCAGGGAATAATGCCAGGTGTACGGCCGCCCTCGAGCATGATGTAATCATAGCAGGCCGCTAATTTTTCTTCGGTGCGGCCCAGTAAGAGTACCTCCGCACCGTGTCGTGCACAGGCAATGGCGACTGCTTTACCGATACCATCGCCGGCACCGGTGATCAGAATAGTTTTGCCGGCGAGCTCATGTTGCGTAGCTTGCCAACTAGCGGGAACAACAGTCACTGAATCATCCTTAAAATCATGTCCGCCAATTTCTCGCTGGACTCAGCGATAGCGTCGGCACGCCAGCGGTCGGGGTCGTCATCAGCACCAATATAGCCATAGGCTGCGGCAATAGTGAAGCAACCTGCCGCGTTTCCTGCCTCGATATCCCGTTGGTGATCGCCGACATAAATGGCGCCGCTAGGCTCTACCCCCATATTCTTACAGCTGAGAAGAATAGCCTCGGGATGGGGTTTTGGATGGGTCACATCGCAGGGGGTGATTAGACTGGCTGCGGGGGGTTGGAAATTCATTGCCGCCATTAATGGCTCAGCATAGCGACGGAATTTATTGGTGGCCACAGCCCATGAAACGCCGGCGTTATGCAGCTGTTTAACGAGTAGTGGCAAACCCGGATAGGGTTTGGCTTGAGTGCCCAGTAGTTGCTCATAGTCTTCCAAAAATTGCAGACGCCACTGCTCATAGCGCGGATCGCTGGGTGGGCAGTCAAGGGCAAGCGTGACCAAGGCGCCAGACCCATTAGACACGGACTGGCGAACCTGCGCCGCCGGCAGTGGTGCTAGCCCGTGAGTATCCCGTAGCGCTCGAACAACCGTGATGAATTCGTCGGCGGTATCAACCAAAGTGCCATCTAAATCGAAAATCACTGCCTTTATTTCACGACCGGCATCCTTCACACCGTTATTTCTCCAATCATAGGGTGGGCTTTATGGCATGCATCATGTAGTTGACCGAGACATCTGTAGCCTTGAGTCGGTAATGTTTTGATATAGGATTATAGGTCAGTCCAGTTATGTCAGTCAGCTGCAGTCCTGCTTCGCGAAGCCAACAGCTCAGCTCCGAGGGACGGATAAATTTACTGTATTCATGGGTACCACGAGGTAATAGTTTGAGGACATATTCCGCACCGATAATGGCAAAGGCATAGGCCTTTGGATTGCGATTAATGGTGGAGAAAAAGAGATGTGCGCCAGGCTTCGCTAATGTGGCACACGCGGCTATCACAGCGGCGGGATCGGGCACGTGCTCGAGCATTTCAAGACAACAGACCACGTCAAACTCAGCGGGCTGACGTTGGGCAATGTCCTCAGCGGTGATTTTCTGATAGTCAATGCTGAGCTCACTGTCTAAACGGTGAATGTTAGCCACAGCGAGCGGTGCCTCGCCCATATCAATACCGGTAACGGTGGCGCCGCGCCAGGCCATGGCCTCCGACAGCAGCCCGCCACCACAGCCGACGTCGAGTAGAGTCTTGCCATCTACCTTGGCGAATTGATCTATCCAATTGGCGCGCAGGGGATTAATGTCGTGTAGGGGCTTGAATTCACTGGTGGGATCCCACCAGCGGGAGGCGAGGGCTTCAAATTTGGCGATTTCTGCATCGTCGACATTACGTTCGGTCATCAGTGGTTAATCTCAGGTGGCTGTTCAGGGTGGGTCCCCATTTTTAGGGCATGGAAATCTAGGAGTCGCGCTCTCCAGCTATCGGCGCTGGCGGCAATATGGCTGGCCGATAAGGTCGACAATTGTTGATCAACCACCAGTAGATGACCCGCTACCCAGCTATGCGTTAATTCCGCTCCAGATGTGGCATACACAAGGTGTGACAGCACGTTGTTGATCGGCTGCATGGCCAAGCCGTCCATTTGCAAAGCAATCATATCAGCCTGCTTGCCTATTTCGAGAGAGCCGATCTTTTGCTCCATCCCGAGTGCCTTGGCGCCGTTAATGGTAGCCATTTCTAACGCAGTGACCGCTGATACGGCCGCCGATTCGCCGCTCTCCAGTTTGCCGAGTAGGGCCGCCCCCTGCATTTCAGCAATCATATTGAGGCGATTGTTACTGGCGGCACCGTCGGTACCCAACGCCACGTTGATATGTCGGTCAAGCAAGCGCTGGACGGGACAGATGCCCGCCGCCAATTTCATATTTGAGCGTGGGCAGTGAATGACATGTGCACCGGTGCTCTCCAGTATTTGGAAGTCGGCGTCTGCAAGCGCCGTCATGTGGACACACTGACTGCGCGGCCCAAGTAGACCTATGCGCTGCAGTTGCTCTATAGGTCGCTCACCCAGATTTTCTACTGACATTTGCACTTCGCCTTGGGTTTCATGGAGGTGGATTTGCACGGGGGCATCCAACTCATTGGCAAGGGTGGCAACCCGTTTCAAGGTGGCTTCGCTGACCGTATAGTTAGCATGAGGGCCAAAGCCGATTTCTATGCGTTCGTGATCCCGATAGTGATCTCTTAACTGTAGTCCTTTAGCCAGATAGTCTTCTGAGTCTCTGGCCCAGGCACTGGGTCCATCAAGCACAGGAAAGACCAATTGCGCCCGGAGACCGGCAAAATCAGCCCGCTGGGCGGTGATGTCGGGGTAAAAATACATATCACTAAATGTTGTTGTGCCACCTAGGAGTAGTTCAGCTAGAGCTAAATCGGTACCGTCGCGGACAAAATCCTCGGAGACGAAGGCCTTTTCTGCCGGCCAAATATGCTGTTGCAACCACGTCATCAGCGGTTGGTCATCAGCGTAACCGCGAAACAGCGTCATGGCGCTGTGGCCGTGGCAATTGACAAGTCCTGGCATGAGTACTTGTCCGGGTAATTCAATGCTGTGCTTGGCGTTCAGCGTCCGGCCCTGGCTACTGGGACAGAGGTCGACGATTTGCCCATCGGCCACAGCAATGCAGTGATCGGTGAGCACAGTTTGTCTGGGAATAATGGGGACAATCCACTGCGGATACACAAGGTAATCAATGTCGGTCATGGGGCTTTCCCTTTGTTCTTTCGGCAGTATAACGCGACAAGAGAATTTCTGTGGTGCGCATAGCCCGCTTGGTTGTAATTTGATACAATCATGGCATTCGAAAAAACTCATCTAATCCCTCTAACGAAGTAGGCCGAATGGCAGATACTCCAAAAAATATTGCCCGCGAAGTTCTCCCCGTCAGCATTGAGGATGAGCTAAAACAGTCGTATATGGATTACGCAATGAGCGTCATTGTTGGGCGAGCCTTGCCCGATGTCCGTGACGGCTTAAAACCGGTTCATCGTCGCGTATTATTCGCGATGAACGAACTCAATAACGACTGGAATAAGCCGTATAAGAAATCAGCACGTGTCGTGGGTGATGTCATTGGTAAATACCATCCCCATGGCGATTCAGCGGTCTATGACACTATCGTTCGAATGGCACAGACGTTCTCGCTGCGCTATACCCTTGTTGATGGGCAGGGTAATTTCGGATCAATTGACGGCGATAATGCTGCCGCCATGCGCTATACCGAGATCCGTATGCGCAAAATTGCCCACTCGTTACTCGCCGATTTAGAAAAAGAGACGGTCGACTTCGTCGACAACTACGATGGTACCGAGCGTATTCCCGTCGTACTGCCCACGCGAGTACCGAACTTATTGATCAATGGTTCCTCCGGTATTGCTGTGGGTATGGCCACCAACATTCCCCCCCACAACTTGAAGGAAGTTGTGGCAGGTTGTATTGCTTTGCTCGATAACCCCGACATCAGTGTTGATGGCTTGATGCAGTGCATCCCCGGCCCTGACTTCCCCACCGGTGCCATTATCAATGGCCGCGCGGGCATACTGGCGGCCTATCGCACGGGTCGCGGTCGCATTTACGTGCGGGCTCGAGCCGAGGTCATCACTGACGAGGCTAAAGGCAAAGATACGATTATCATTCATGAGATTCCCTATCAGCTCAACAAGGCGCGATTAATTGAGCGTATTGCTGAATTAGTTAAAGAGAAGAAGATAGAGGGAATCACGGAGCTGCGGGACGAGTCTGACAAAGACGGTCTACGCGTGGTCATTGAGCTCAGGCGCGGGGAGATGGGCGATGTCGTGCTCAATAACCTCTATTCCCAGACCCAGTTACAGTCGGTGGTAGGTATCAACATGGTGGCCTTAGTCGACGGCCAGCCCAAAGTGCTGAATTTGCGCGACATTATTGAAGCCTTCGTTCGCCACCGCAGAGAAGTCGTGACCCGGCGGACCATGTATTTGTTGCGTAAAGCCCGAGAGCGAGGCCATGTACTGGAAGGCTTGGCCGTTGCCCTGGCCAACATCGACGCTATTATCGGGTTGATTAAAGACTCACCCACTTCGGCTGATGCAAAAGAACGGCTCATTGCCCAAGGCTGGGCGACAGGGGCGGTCATGGCGATGCTCGAGCGGGCCGGGGCCGATGCTTGCCGGCCAGACGATCTAGACCTCCAGTTTGGTTTGCACGATGGGGCCTATCATTTGTCACCCACCCAAGCTCAGGCCATCCTCGACCTTCGTTTACACCGTCTCACCGGCCTGGAGCACGAAAAATTACTGCAGGAATACGCCGATAAACTGTCTGAAATTGCAGGGTATCTTGAGATTCTAGGTGACCCAGATCGTTTGAAGCAGGTGATTCGAGATGAGTTAGCAGAAATAGTAGAGGAATTTGGCGACGAGCGGCTAACCGAAATTACTGATTCGACCCACGATCTCAAAGTAGAAGATCTCATCACTGAAGAAGATCGGGTGGTCACTATTTCCCATGGTGGGTATGCGAAAACGCAACCGTTGACCGATTATCAGGCCCAGCGCCGAGGCGGTACTGGTCGTTCTGCGACCGCAGTGAAAGATGAAGATTTTGTGCGGCACCTGTTAATTGCCAGTACTCACGCGACCATCTTATGTTTCTCTGATCTGGGTAAGGTGTATTGGCTGCGGGTATTCCATATACCCTTGGCGAGCCGTAACTCTCGGGGGCGCCCAATGGTGAACTTGTTGCCCCTCGATGAAGGTGAGCGAATCACCTCAATCCTTCCGGTCGAGGGCTATGAAGAGGGTCACTACATTTTTATGGCGACGGCGAATGGCACGGTGAAGAAGACCGAGATGAGCCAGTTTGCTCGCCAGCGAAGTGTTGGCTTAAGAGCACTAGAGCTGGAGGCGAACGATTGGCTGGTGGGTACCGCGGTGACCAATGGCGATTGCGACATCATGTTGTTTTCCAGTGAAGGTAAAGCGGTGCGCTTTGCTGAAGGCGCGGTTCGATCTATGGGACGCACGGCTAAGGGCGTGCGTGGCATTCGCTTAGCTGAGGGTCATCGGTTAATTTCTCTGATGGTTCCCAAGGAAGATGGTGAGCTATTGACCGTGACTGAAAATGGCTATGGCAAACGCACGGCGATCAGCGATTTCCCCATAAAAGGGCGCGGTACCAAGGGTGTTATTGCCATGGCTACCACCGACCGGAACGGACCATTGGTCGGCGCTGAACAGGTCTTTTCCGGGGATGAAATGATGCTGATTTCCGATCAAGGAACGGCGGTTCGGACCAGCGTTGAAGAAGTGTCTTTGCTGGGACGAAATACCCAGGGAGTCAGAGTTATCCGCACGCGAAGCGACGAAAAGCTGGTCAACGTTAGTCGTATTGCTGAGGACGATGATGCAGTAACAAGCGCGGCTGCAGCGACATCGGTAGAGGCCCCAGAGTCTGACGCTGAGGAATAAACGCTGATGCGTGGCTATAAATGTTTGGCTAGGCCCAGTGGCGTTGCCCACACCAGTCCTTTATTTTGCCGTAAGGCGGGGGTGATTACGCATGGCGACTGATGAACAGCTCGCGGCGATAAGAGAAAAAATTGATGCGATCGATAAAGAGTTGCTGGTGCTCGTTAATGCTCGCGCTCAGTGTGCGCAAGAAGTGGCAAAAATAAAGCTGGCAACCGCGGGAGAAACGGTGCCCCTTTTTTATCGACCTGAGCGTGAAGCTCAAGTGTTGAGAGCTATCCAAGAGCTAAACCCGGGACCCTTACCGGACGATTACGTAGCCACCATTTTTCGTGAAATTATGTCCAGCTGTTTGGCGCTCGAGCAACCGCTTACTGTGGCTTATCTTGGCCCTCAGGGTACCTATACTCAAGCGGCTGCGAGCAAGCACTTTGGGCAATCAGCTATCCCAGAGGCACGCAGCTCTATCCCCAGTGTTTTTCGTCAAGTGGAAGATCGTCACTGCAATTTTGGTGTAGTACCCGTCGAAAATTCGACCGAGGGAATGGTGGGGCAAACCCTCGATTGCTTTTTGGAGTCTCCCTTGCAAATAGTGGGAGAGGTGGAACTGCCCATTGTTCATCATTTGCTGGTCAAACAAGGCACTGACAAAGCGACTATTACACGGATTTGCGGGCATCCCCAAGCATTGGCTCAGTGTCGAGAGTGGCTCGATATTCACTATCCAGAGGTGCCGAGGGAAAGCGCAGCGAGTAACGGCGAGGCGGCGCGATTGGCTGCAGGCACGCAGGGTGTTGCCGCTATCGCTGGAGATCTTGCGGCGGACACCTATGGCTTAGAAAAACTGGCAAAAAGTATTCAAGATATCGCCAGCAATACCACCCGATTCTTGATCTTAGGCCGTGAATCCGTGCCGGCTAGCGGCTGGGATAAAACCTCTATCCTGGTCTCCAACCGAAATCGCCCCGGTGCATTGCTCAGTCTGTTGAAGCCCTTTGAAGATCGAGGTGTCAGTTTGACCCGAATAGACTCGCGTCCATCGAAAACCGAAAAGTGGACGTACGTATTTTTTGTCGAATTCGAAGGTCATTTAGATGATGCGGTCATTGAAAACATCATGACTGAGTTGGCGGAGCACTCCATCATGTTGAAGCCGCTGGGTTCCTACCCACGCGCACCCATATAGATCAGACAATTAATGAGCTTCCATATTCAGTGTGTTGCGTTTTTAGGTTTGGGGCTCATCTCAGGATCCCTGGCTAAAGCGTTGCGAGCCAGTGGCTACGCGGGAGAGTTGGTGGGCTATGGACCTCGAGAGCCGAGCTTACAGCGGGGCTTAGCGCTGGGGGTTATTGATCGCTATAGTCTTGACCTCGACGTGGTTATAGCCGCGGCAGACCTCCTCGTAGTGGGTGCACCACCCATGGCCTCGGGCGAGTTACTCGCTGACCTGTTGCCACGGGTACAGCGCAGTCCACATCAGCCGATCGTCACTGACTTAGCGAGTATCAAAGGCTGGGTTATCGATCGAGCCGCTTGCCAGTATCACCGTTTTGTACCGGGTCACCCCATTGCTGGATCTGAAGACAGCGGGATTGATGCCGCTCGCGACGATTTGTTTGCGGGCAGGGAAATCATTTTAACACCCTCCGGGGAGACGGACGCCAGTGCGCTAGCTCAAGTGACGGCTATGTGGGCTTTGACCGCAGCGCGGGTCATTCAAATGCCGGTGGACGATCATGATGCCGCGCTGGCTGCCAGCAGTCATTCGCCGCATATGCTGGCCTATGCGCTCACCATGGCGCTGGCGAAGGACCCTTTACAGTCAATGCAACACGGTGGTGGTGCGCTGCGAGATATGACCCGCATTGCGGGCTCTGATCCGGTTATGTGGCGAGATATTGCACTGACCAATTGCGTCGCACTGCTGCGTGCAGTGACCTCGGTGGAAGCCGAATTATCTCACCTTAAGGCGCTTATTGCTGCGGGTGATGGTGAGGGATTAACCGCATATTTCGCGCATTGTCGCAATGTTCGCCGGGATCACGATTTACTGTTGAATCCGTTATTTGAGCCCGCTGAATCGCCCCACGAGATCCCCCAATGAAATTCTCTGTACAGCCAGGCAGTTGCTTAACGGGCCGTGTTCGCGTGCCGGGCGATAAGTCGATGTCGCATCGTTCAGTCATGCTCGGCTCATTGGCAGAGGGAGACACTCATGTCACTGGCTTTCTCGAAGGGGAGGATGCCCTGGCGACGGTGGCAGCCTTTCGCGCCATGGGCGTAGTCATTGATGGGCCTCATGAGGGTAAGTTGCGCATTAGCGGCGTCGGTCTTAATGGTTTGGCGGCCCCCAGAGCACCCTTGGACATGGGTAACTCCGGTACCAGCATGCGCTTGTTAGCCGGTTTGCTGGCGGGCCAGTCATTTGATACCACACTGACTGGCGATACCTCACTGTGCAAGCGCCCTATGCGCCGGGTGATCAATCCCCTTGAACGTATGGGCGCCGTGGTGGAGTCAGACGGTGAGGGTCGTCCGCCACTGACCCTTAGAGGACAGCGTTCTCTGAAAGGCATTCACTATGATCTTCCCATGGCAAGTGCGCAGGTGAAATCCTGTGTCTTATTGGCAGGGATGTATGCGCAAGGGCGTACCTCGGTCACCGAGCCTGGGCCGACTCGGGACCATACCGAGCGCATGCTAAGAGGCTTTGGTTATGACGTGCAGTCCCGCAATGGCGTCATCAGTCTAGGGGGGCACGGCACATTAACGGCGTCAACGATCGATATTCCCGCTGACGTGTCTTCCGCCGCGTTCTTTTTGGTGGGCGCCAGTATTGCCCCTGGCTCAGATCTCATTCTAGAGCATGTAGGTTTGAACCCTACGCGCATTGGCGTGCTGAATATTTTGACATTGATGGGTGCCGATATTCAGGTGCTCAACGAGCGGGAGGTGGGTGGTGAGCCCGTGGCTGAATTGCGCGTGCGCCACGCGCCGTTAAAGGGCATTGCCATTCCTGAACAGGAAGTGCCCCTTGCTATTGATGAATTTCCGGCACTCTTCATTGCTGCGGCTTGCGCTGAAGGTCGTACGGTTCTCACCGGCGCTGAGGAGCTTCGGGTAAAAGAAAGCGACCGAATTGCCAGTATGGCAGAGGGCTTAACGACGTTAGGTATTCACACAGAGGTCCGCCCTGATGGCATTATTATTGACGGAGGCGCTTTAGGTGGCGGCGCCATCAGGACCTACCAAGATCATCGCATTGCCATGAGCTTTGCTATGGCCGCATTGAGGGCTGAAGCGCCGCTTAACATTCTCGACTGCGATCATGTTGCCACCTCGTTTCCTGGTTTTGCCGCCGTTGCTCGGGCTGCAGGATTGTTGCTAGAAGAAGTGCATTAACTATGGTGCCAATAATATGTATCGATGGGCCAAGTGGGGCAGGCAAAGGCACTATTAGCCAGTTAGTCGCGCAGTATTTGGGATGGCATTTGCTCGATAGTGGCGCCATTTATCGAGTCTTGGGGGTGGCCTGCCTAAACAATGGCGTCGCATGGGATGACATCCCTTCGGTTTTAGCTATTGCGAAAACGCTCCCGGTGCGGTTTGAGCCCAGTGCGAACGGAATGCGCGCTCTACTTGCTGGCGTAGATGTCACTCAAGCGGTGCGCTCAGAGTTGGGTAGTCAAGGCGCGTCAGCGGTAGCGGTGCACCCTGAGGTGCGATCCACGCTACTAGAGAGACAGCGCATCTTCGCCGCCGGCCCCGGCCTAGTCGCGGATGGTCGAGATATGGGCTCAACGGTATTCCCAACTGCCGAACTGAAAGTCTTTCTTACGGCGAGCGCAGAAGCGCGCGCTGAACGTCGCTTCCAGCAGTTGCTTGAGAGAGACGAAAATGTTAACTTTCCGCGCCTTCTTGAAGACATCAAGGCTCGGGATGCCCGGGATTCAGAGCGAGACGCATCACCGCTCTGCCCCGCTGAGGATGCCATTATCATCGACAGCACCTTATTGTCGGTTGATGATGTTTTGGAAAAGGTGCTTGCGCTTGTGGCACAGAGAGGAATTGGGAAGCGAACAACCGGCTGAAGGCCAGACACCACGGATGTCGCTCTTTATAAACTACCCGGCTTGGTTTGGAAGTCGGTAAGCGCAGCCTAGGCTGCCGAAAAATGACAGGTATTATTGATGAGCGAATCATTCGCCGAGCTATTTGAAGAGAGCCTTAAAACGGTTGATATGGAACCTGGTGCCATCGTCACAGGGGTGGTTATCGATATCGACAATGAGTGGGTCACGGTTCACGCGGGACTGAAATCCGAAGGTGTTATTCCCCTTGATCAATTTACCAATGCCAGCGGTGAATGCACGCTGTCCATTGGAGATGAAGTTCAGGTTGCACTAGAAACGGTAGAGGACGGCTTTGGTGAAACTAAACTGTCCAGAGAGAAAGCCAAGCGAGCTGAGGCATGGACACGCCTTGAAGCCGCACACGTGGCGGATGAAGTGTGTATTGGCATCATCAATGGCAAAGTGAAGGGCGGGTTCACGGTGGACATTGATTCTATACGTGCGTTTTTACCGGGCTCTCTCATTGATGTACGGCCTGTGCGGGAAACGACGCACCTTGAGGGCAAGGAGCTGGAGTTTAAAGTCATTAAGCTCGATCAAAAACGCAACAACGTCGTTGTGTCACGTCGTGCGGTGATGGAAGCCGCTAATAGTGCTGAGCGCGATGAGCTGCTGGCTAACCTCCAAGAGGGTATGGCAGTGAAGGGCGTGGTTAAAAACCTCACCGACTACGGCGCCTTTGTCGATCTTGGTGGCGTTGATGGCCTGCTACATATTACTGACATGGCGTGGAAGCGCATCAAACATCCCAGCGAGATTGTCGAAGTAGGCCAGGAACTTGACGTTAAGATTTTGAAATTTGATCGCGAGCGGAACCGTGTTTCGCTGGGCCTTAAGCAACTGGGCGAGGATCCATGGGTGGCCATTACTAACCGTTACCCAGAAGGTGCCCAGGTGACAGCGCGCATTACCAACCTGACTGACTACGGCTGCTTTGCTGAGATTGAAGAAGGTGTCGAGGGTTTGGTGCACGTATCGGAAATGGATTGGACCAATAAGAATGTCCATCCCTCTAAGATCGTCCAGCTAGGCGATGAGGTTGAGGTGATGGTGCTTGATATTGATGAAGAACGCCGCCGAATATCCCTCGGTATAAAGCAATGCACGCGCAATCCGTGGGATGCCTTTGCCGACGATCATGCGAAGAGTGATCGAATCACTGGCACCATTAAGTCAATTACTGACTTTGGCATCTTTATCGGGCTGGAGGGCAGCATTGATGGGCTCGTTCACCTGAGCGATATCAGCTGGAACGAAACGGGCGAGGAAGCGGTCCGTAATTACAAGAAGGGCGATGAGATAGAGACGGTCATTTTGTCCATTGATCCTGAGCGTGAGCGTATTTCCCTAGGCATCAAACAGCTTGAGGAGGATGCCTTTACCCTGTACGTGTCTGATAACGATCGCGGTGCTATTGTCACGGGTGAAATTACTGAGGTTGATGCGCGCGGTGCTGTCATCAAGCTTGGCGATGAGATAGAAGGGTATCTTAAGGCCGGTGATATCAAACAGGAGCGCGTCGAAGACGCCCGATCTGAGCTTAACGTTGGCGATAAGGTAGAAGCGAAAATTGTCAGTGTTGATCGCAAGAGTCGCGCGCTTGGCTTATCAATCAAAGCGAAGGATATGGAAGACGAGAAAGAGGCTGTTCAGTCTCTGAATGAGCAAGATGAGGCTGCTTCTCCGGGAACCATTGGCGATTTGATCAAAGCCAAGATGGATAATCAATAAAGAGTAGCTAACGCTCGTGCAACCGCATCCTGAGGGTGCGGTTTTTTTTTGGCGCCAAGATAATGATAGCCGGTGGCGTATGGAGGCCGTGGTGAGGCGCTTAATCAGTTGAAAACTTGTTGTAAATTAGAGACTTGTCAATTTGTGCAGGGCATTAGACAATAGGGTTTTTAGCATTGATGAAAAGTCATGACGCGAAGTGAATTAATCGATCGCATAGCCTCCCGACAAACCCAGCTGAGTGCTAAAGACGTTGAGCTGGGTATGAAGTTAATTATTGATCATATGGCAGAAACCCTCGCTATGGGTGAGCGCATTGAGACTAGGGGGTTTGGCAGTTTCTCGCTGCATTACCGGAAACCTCGAAAGGGCCGCAACCCAAAGACGGGTGAGTCGGTGGAGCTCGAGGGTAAGTACGTCCCTCATTTCAAACCAGGTAAGGAATTGCGTGAGCGTGTCAATCGCTCATTGAAGTCAGGCTTTTAGCCATGCCCACTTTGCGCATTATTGTTAGTGCCGTGATTCTCTGTGCGACGATCGCGGTAGGCGCATTTTTTGCGCTGCAAAACACCACGCAAGTACCACTCGATTTATTAGTCGTGCAACTCGCTGAGCGTTCATTAGCGTTATGGCTGTTGTTAACCTTGCTGCTGGGTGTTTTGCTTGGGGTGATCGCCAGTGCTGTTGTGGCCTTAAGGCAGCGTGGACAATTGGTAGTGTTGAGACGTAAAAACCAGCGCTTGGGCGTTGAGATCGAACGCTTGCGGAAAGTAGGGTTCACTGAGAGTGAGTGATTACTTGGTGTTTGTCTTATTATTCGTAGCCGTAGCAGCTGGCTGGTTTCTCGGCCGGGGAGGGCGAGTATTGACCATGAGCTCGCTGTGGCAGTCCTCAGACACGTTGCCTTCACAATATTACCGAGGCCTCAATTTTCTGCTGGACGGGAGTCAGGATGGCGCAATCGATGCCTTTACTAAGGCACTTGAGGTCAATTCCGAAACCTTCGACACGCACATTGCCCTAGGCAATGTACTCCGTCGTCGAGGTGAAGTTGAGCGGGCGATTCGGATTCATCAAAATCTGCTAGCCCGCCCTAGTTTACCCACCAGTCAATTGCATCTCGCTCATCTAGAGCTCGCGCGTGATTATATTTCGGCGGGCTTGCTCGACAGGGCCGAGCGCCTGTTGTTGGATTTGGTGGCAGAGTCAGGGCATCACCAGCGCATCGCGCGTCGCCATTTGTTGGAAATTTATGAGGCACAAAGCGATTGGTCGGCAGCGAAGCGTGTTGCCGGGGAGATACTGCCACGTCGCTCATTACTTCGGTCAAACGGGCCTGATCCCAATGAGGTTGGACAGCCTATTCCGCTGCTATTGGCCCACTATTGCTGCGAGCAAGCTGCCATCGCTCTACACAGTGGTGATTTAACCGAAGCCCGTACCCAGCTTGATCAAGCGCTTAAATACGATCGGAGCTGTACTCGTGCAACCTTGATGTCGGGAGAGCTTGAGCTCAAGGCTGGAAATCCTGCGCGGGCGGTAAAAACCTTACAACTATTAAAAGAACAAGCGCCGGATTTTGTATCTGAGTCAGCTGATCTGCTGCGACAAGCGCTAATTCAGTTGAATCATCGTTCCGCGTTGCGCAGTTATCTCATGGATTGCTATGTAGCCAAAGCGAGCACTCCCTTATTAATTGCCCTGGCCGAAGAGATTCGTGCGGTAGAGGGCTCTGAACAAGCCAAGGATTTTTTGAGAAAACATCTTGTTGATAAACCGTCATTAGGGGGACTTGCCCTGCTTATGGCACTCCATGGTACCAACGAGGCCGGTGAGGACGAACCCCTGCAAATAGAGATTGTTAACCGTTTGGTGGAAGCGAATTCTACCTATCAGTGTAACCACTGTGGATTTCGTGGTCAGCATTTGCATTGGTATTGCCCTGGCTGTAAACACTGGGGCACGGTGCGCGATCTTGGCGCTATTGGAGATGTGACTCGTGAATAACGCTATTGGTCCCCTGATCGTTGCCCTCGATGTTTCAACGACTGCTGAAGCTCTGGCGATTGCACAAGTCCTTGAGCCTCAGCGCTGTCGCCTTAAAGTGGGCAAGCAGCTATTTACGCGGGAAGGTCCCGCCATTGTTACATCGTTGCAGGCTCTAGGATTCGATATTTTTCTGGATCTTAAATTTCACGACATCCCCAATACCGTCGCTGCCGCTGTCACCGCGGCGGCAGAGTTGGGTGTTTGGATGGTCAATATTCATGCCAGCGGTGGCACTCGAATGATGGCGGCGGCGCGAGCAGCATTGGCACCTTACAGCGCGCCGCCGCTACTCACGGCAGTAACAGTTCTCACCAGTATGGATGCCGCTGACCTAGCGGAGTTGGGTATTGCTGAATCACCCATTGCGACAGTGTCATCGTTAGCTGAACTCGCTCAGAGAGCGGGTATGGATGGGGTGGTGTGTTCTGCCGCTGAAGCGGCAATGCTGCGCGAGCAATGTGGGCATAACTTTTTGTTGGTGACCCCTGGGATTCGTTTGCCTGGAGATGCTCAAGGTGATCAGCGACGCGTCGTCACGCCAGTAGATGCCCTTACCGCTGGCGCTAACCATCTAGTCATGGGGCGTTCAATTACCGGAGCAGATAACCCTGCGGTGGTGGTAAACGGCATTCTTCAATCGCTGGCTACCAAGTAGCATCTCCTGCGACCAGTGGTGTCCGTAGTAGCCGTTTGTTTGCCTAGGCTGTCTGAGGGTCAATAAGGACTCGCAGTCTGAACACAACGGAGATTTAATGATGAAGCAGTTTACAATGACAGCAAATGGTTTCAAGAATGCCTTATCCAAGCCTATGGTGGTGGTTCGAATGAGCGCCCATGCGGTGGCCTTAGTGGCCTCTTTTACCTTCCTGAGTATGTCGAGTATGGTGGCTACTGCTGCTGAAGCGGCGGTCAATATTAACCGGGATTCTCCCGAGGTTATGGCTGACGGTTTGGCGGGCGTTGGTATTGCGAAGGCGTATCGTATTGTAGAATATCGAGAGACCTACGGACCTTTCGAATCGATAGAAGAACTCGCTGAAGTTAACGGCATCGGATCGGCAACGATTGAGCGCAACAGGGAACAGCTTGTTATTGAATAAGCGATCAGAGTCTGCCGAGGTGCCTGTATGATTGCGATCACAGGTGCCTCGGGTTACCTAGGGCGGGCGTTGTTGCCGGTGCTCGTGCAGCACTATGGTCATCGAGGTGGGGTAGTGGCCCTTGCCAGGCAGGCAACAGCGCACAGCCCGACACGTCATTTTGACCTCACTGAAGCAGCTGGCTTCCCCAAATGCCTTGCGGGTGTCACCACACTGGTACACTGTGCAGGTTTGGCCCATGCTCATGGCAGTGAGCAGGCATATACCTCTGTCAATGTGCAAGGCACCTTAGCGCTCGCTCAAGCCGCTCTTAAGCAAGGCGTCAGTCGATTTATTTTTGTTAGCTCTATGAATATTATCCCCAGCGACGCGCTGTCTCCCGATAGCAGTGCCGGTGCTTATTCTCAGCCCAGCAGTGATTATGGCGCATCAAAATGGCTGGCCGAGCAACGGCTTGAGGCAACTTTAGCCAACTCAGATTGTCATTTAGTGATTGTTCGACCTGCATTAATTTACGACACGGAGCTCAAGGGAAATATCGCCTTGCTGTCATGGCTGGGCCGGCTGCTGCCTTTCCGGTTGCCTGACACAGGTGCACGGCCGATGCTATGCCGCGCCGATTTTGTGGCCTTAATCACTCACTGCATTGATATGCCTGAAGATCGACTTGAATCGGTGACGCGCAGAGCGGGTTTTGATGGTCAGCGTTATTCTGCTCGACGCATTGGCGACGCGGTACTCGGTCCTAGGAAAATGGCGCTGCCGCTGGCATTTTGGCGTCTTATGGCTTCACTCTATGATGCGATTAAAAGGCAGCCGGCCAATACGACTTGGGCCTCTATTGAAGGCGAGTTTTGGACCGGAGAGTACCCCTCGAATAATCAATGGCAACCTACATGGGTGCTTGAGGAGCGGTTGGTTTCGCCGTCAACAGGCGCTAATGAGCGGTCTGTGTAATGCTGATAGTTGCTGGTTTTGCCATGAGTTTTTTAGGATTAGTGGTCTTCAAACACGTGGGGCCAAAGCTAGGACTTGTCGATAGACCCAATCTACGAAGCCACCACAGCAAAGCCACCGTGTTGGGTGGAGGATTTGTGGTGGCACTGGTATTTGTCATTCTTTTACTGATCGCAGCTGATACAGGTCAGCTCATGTTGTCAGATATTGGTGGACTCGCTTCGACGATGCTTATTCTAGCGTTGATGGGTTTAGCCGATGATCGCTTTGACTTACCTATCCTGCCGCGATTGATGGCTTATTGCCTGGCTTGTGGATTTTTGATCAGCATCCAATCAGTTCATTACCCATGGCCCTTACTACTGGTTTGGCTGATCTTTGGGGTGTGGACCATAAACGTTATCAACTTCATGGACGGCCTTGATGGTTTCGCCACTACCCAGGTATTGGTCGTCTGTGGGGGGCTCGGATTATTTGCTCTCTGGATTGCTGACGATGGCGTCCTGCCTTCCACCACGGTGTTGTGTGGATTACTCGTGGCAGCGCTGTTACCGTTTTGGATAATTAACTGGCCACCCGCATCGATATTTATGGGTGACAGTGGCGCTGTGTTTCTCGGTTTTACCCTTTGCGTTATCGGCATCACAGGGTTCAATGATCATTCATTGCTGGGGTTTGCTTGGTTGATTTTAATGGCACCTTTCTTAACGGACGCTGGTGTTACCTTGCTCATTAGACTTTGGCAGGGTCGCCCGCCTCATATTGCCCATAACGACCATCTCTATCAACGGTTGGCGCGCCGCACAGGATGTGCGAGAAGGATCAATAGCGGCTTATTGATGTTGCACGGCTTGTGGCAAATCCCATTGCTAATGGGCTTGCTCTACAGGCCAAGTTGGGCATTTTTTATGGTATTTCTCTCAGTAATTCCCACACTGTTCTTGCTGGTTCGAGAGCGCCGTTGGCGGTAGACTATCTCTCGTCTAACTGGAGATCGCGCGCCTTCACTTAATCTAGGTGTGGTTTTAGTGATCGTTTAAAAGGATTAATCAGTGGTTCGTAGTGTTCAAAGTCGATTGCCAAAGTACATAGAGCGTCTAGCCGCACTGTTTATTGGCTCTGAGTTAGATCGCCCTTCCCATCTTCCTCGTTTAATGAGTTTTTTGTTGTTGGACGGGATGGCGGTGCTCGTGGCATTGATGGGCTCTGTTGTAATAGCCTCGAATCGATCTGCCTTACCGCAAACATGGCCCGAATTTGCTGTCGGGGCGCTTGTTGTGATTTCGACTCTGTTTGTGTTTGTCGCCAAGGGTCTTTATCGCGCGCTTATCCGGCATATGGGTCAGCACGCGGTGTGGGATTTGATTCAAGCGGTTACCTACTCCGCACTTATTTTTGCCTTTCTGCTCTCTTTTGCGCCTGTCGATTTGCCCATCACTGCACCCTTGGGATTTTGGCTGGTATTATTTGCTGCCACGGGCGGCGCACGAATGCTGTTAAGAGTGTCTTACCAGATATCTGTACGTGGGGCTGGGAAGCGAGTGATTATCTATGGCGCAGGCGATTCCGGACGTCAACTTCTTCATGCACTCAACCACGGGTCCAACTACAATGTCATTGCATTTGTCGACGACGCATCGTCTGTCCACAACACGGTGATTAACGGCCGGCCAGTGCTATGTTCGACATTACTGGAATCCCTCGTAGTAGAGAGGGAAGTCTCCCAAGTATTACTGGCTGTACCTTCAGCTTCACATGAGCGCCGACGAGAAATTATTAATTCTTTAGTCGGTATGCCTGTGCATGTTCGTACCGTGCCAAAAATCTCTGAGCTCGTTGCCGGCCGCGCCAGCGTTAACCAGATTCAAGATGTTGATCTTGATGACTTACTCGGTCGCGATCCAGTGCCCCCCAATGTAGAGCTTATCGAGCGCTGTATCACTGACAAAGTGGTCATGGTCACTGGTGCAGGTGGATCGATTGGCTCTGAGTTATGCCGACAGATTTTAGAGGCTCACCCTCAGGAGCTGGTCCTTTTAGAGATTTCTGAATACGCACTCTATAAAGTCGAGCGTCAGCTGCGTCAAATCGCGCGCGAACGAGGGATCAAAGCACCCATAGTGACATTGTTGGGCTCTGCACGCGATGAGCGTCGCCTACAATCTTTATTTCAAACGTTTAACGTCAACACGGTCTATCACGCTGCCGCCTATAAGCACGTCCCCATTGTTGAGCATAATATTGCCGAAGGTGTCGCCAACAATGTGGAGGGAACTTGGGCCGCCGCCCGTGCCGCTGATGCGGCTGGGGTGGACACATTTGTCCTGGTATCGACTGATAAAGCGGTGCGACCTACGAATGTGATGGGTGCCTCAAAACGATTTGCCGAGTTAATTTTGCAAGCTTTTGCAAAGACCGATAGTCGTACTCGTTTTTGTATTGTACGTTTCGGTAACGTACTAGGCTCATCGGGATCCGTAGTGCCGCTGTTTCGCGAGCAAATCGAGCAAGGGGGTCCAGTAACAGTGACCCACCAGGAAGTCTCACGCTATTTTATGTCCATACGAGAGGCGGCGCAGCTAGTTTTACAAGCGAGCGCGATGGGCACGGGTGGGGATGTGTTTGTGCTCGATATGGGAGAACCTGTCCGCATTGTTGACTTAGCTCGTCGCATGATCCGTCTAAGCGGCTATGAACTGGAAGGTGAAATTCAATCTTCAGACCATATTGATATCGCATTCATCGGGTTGCGGCCCGGAGAGAAATTACATGAGGAGCTACTGCTGGGCACCTCAGTATCGGGAACTGGGCATGCTATGATCATGCGCGCAGAAGAAGAGTACTTGACGTTTGAGGCTATAGAGCAATCCTACGAAGCCCTTATTGACGCTTGCCGAGCAATCGACTGTACGGCGATTAATGACTTATTGCGTATGCATGTTATCGGTTATGAAGGCTATGAACCTCGCTACGATTTTATCTGGGTTAAGCAGGGCCTGCATGGCAAGCGCGCTCGAAAAATAGTTGAAGTTGATAATGTCGCGCTACTCCCAACCGCCGCGAGCAAAGCTAATCCGCGTTAGCCACTGACTCCGGTAACGTCAGGCTGCTAGCAGGGGAGCCACCAATGACCATTTATGATGTTTTTAATGGTGACGCTGACGGTATTTGTGCATTGCTGCAATTGCGACAGATCGAGCCAAAGGCGTCTGTTTTGGTGTCTGGTGTAAAGCGTGATATCCATTTGCTGACGAAAGTGATGCCCTCCTCAGGCGATCACGTCAACGTCTTGGATATCTCCCTCGATAAGAATCGCGCTGATCTTGAGCGCATTCTCGATCAAGGTGCGAGCGTTTTTTATGTAGATCATCATTACGCGGGCGCCATCCCCGAGCATGATCAGCTGTCGACGGTTATCAATTTGTCGCCAGAAGTGAGCACGTCTGCGCTGATCAATGGTTACTTGAAAGGCAAGCGGGCCGGCTGGGCGGTGGTGGGTTGCTATGGCGACAATCTGTCGGGCACCGCTGAAAAGATAGCGGCAACGCTTGATGATGTCACTGACCTCGCTCGCTGGCAGCAGCTAGGCGTGTTGATGAATTATAATGGCTATGGGGCTACGGTGGAGGACCTACACTTTTCACCTGTGGATTTGTATCTGCGGTTATTGCCTTACGATAGCCCGCAGGATTGCCTTATCAACGATCCAGATCTCATTGACACACTGGCTGCGGCTTACGACGACGACATGCGCTGGGCTGAGATCGCGCCAAGGCTCGTTGAGGATGACGTTCTATCGGTGGTCGAATTCCCTGATGCGCCTTGGGCGCGTCGGGTTAGCGGCGTATTTGTCAATCAATTAGCCAACCAAGCGCCAGACCGTGCGCACGCGGTGCTCACTGAAATACCGACCGGTTATCTGGTCAGCGTTCGCGCACCACTCAATGCCCGACAGGGCGCCGACGCTCTGTGCAGGCAGTTCCCCACAGGCGGTGGCCGAGCAGCTGCAGCGGGGATCAACGAGTTAGCGGCGCGTCAAGTGGATGATTTTATTGACGCGATGCGCCTGCAGTTTTCTAATCGATGTTGATGACCCGCAGTCATCAGTAATTCCCAGTACCAAGAGTACAAGCTTGCGATGGGTCTTTTTTTACCCACGGCTGACTAGCCAATTGCTTAGCTAAGTGCCTTCAACCGCTCCTCAAGGCCATTCAATTTTTCCATGAGGTCCTTGTGCGTAATACCTTGGGCGTCGCTGCTGCTTGTCACTGCTGAAGGCGCCAGATCAGTTCTCTTCGCTGCCGGAATCAGGTGATGACCCATGACCTGCATAAGGTTATCGACAACCCCCTCATCGCTGCTTGCCTCGCGTAAAGTGAGGGTTCGGGCGGAGAACTCTAATGTCCCGTAAAAAATATCCCGGGCTTGCCAAAGGGTGGCATCGCCGCGCATGTTCCCCCGATCGATGCCTCGTTCCACTATGGCGTCGAATATTCGTACGTAGCCGCGAACTTGATCGAGATCTCTTACGTGAGCACTTTCGGTACCCCGCGCTCGGTAGGTCAGTTGCACTACCTGAAATTGTGCCAGCAAGGCATTGAGGTGATAGCTAGCGAGTTGCTCAAGCTGTTGGAAAGGATCAGCGTGGGGATCTACGGCCAATCGCGCTCCAGCGGTGAGCTCGGACCAAAAATGGCCCACCACCGCGGTGAGCAGATCGTGCTTGTTGCGGTAGTAAAGGTAGAGTGTTCCCTCAGCCAGACCGGCTTGTCGCGCAATATCGATCATTTTCGCACCGTCGACTCCCCGGGAGGCAAATACCTCGCTGGCGGCGGCAATAATATTTGCTTCCCGAGCTTCAAATTTTTGTCTCTGTGTGTCGCGACTAGTCGTCATGGTGAGGCCTTGATGAGTGGGCGGATGGCATTGCAATATGAGTCTTCCTCAATAATAATGAGTTAAATTTATAGCTAAGTCAAAATTGATTGGATCCAGGTACGGCGTCGGCGCGACTGCAGCGCATTACGCCGCCTCCATGCCTCGGCGATGAAGAGAGTGACCATGAATAAAGCGCGAATACGAATAGGTGGTGCCACCGGGTATTGGGGTGATACCGATATGGCGATACCTCAGTTTCTTGCGGAGGGAAATGTCGATTTTATTGTTTTCGATTATTTAGCGGAAGTCACCATGTCCATTCTTGCTCGGGCACGGGCAACAGATCCCAGCGTGGGCTATGCCACTGATTTTGTCACCAGCGTTATCAAACCTCATTTGACGGCTATCGCTTCCTCAGGAGTGCGGCTGATTAGTAACGCGGGTGGCGTCAATCCCGACAGTTGTGCTGCGGCCGTTCGTGAGCTTATTAGGGCAGCAGATATGGATTTACGTGTCGCTGTTGTTACCGGTGATGACCTGATGCCACAGCTTAGCGGTCTGACTGATCTAGACTGTCGAGAAATGTTTTCCGACACGCCCCTGCCCGCCGCTGCCGCGATTGCAAGTGCTAACGCTTATTTGGGAGCGTTTCCGATCGCCCGAGCACTGGATGGGGGTGCCGATATCGTCATCACTGGCCGTTGCGTGGATAGTGCGGTTACCCTCGGTGCCTGCATCCACAGTTTTGGCTGGACCTTCGACCAATTGGACCATTTGGCTACGGGGTCACTCGCGGGGCATATTATTGAATGCGGTGCCCAGGCAACAGGCGGCAACTACACCGACTGGCATGACGTTGCCGATGGCCTACACAATATCGGTTATCCCATCGCCGAATTAACGTCGACGGGAGAGCTTATTATTACCAAGCCGGCCAAAACCGGGGGTGCTGTCACTGTCGGTACCGTGGGGGAGCAGTTGTTATACGAAATTGATGATCCACAGGCCTATTATTTGCCCGACGTCATTTGTGATTTTACGTCGGTCACCCTGCGCGAGGAGCCAGGTGATCGAGTGATCGTCGACGGCGCTAAGGGTCGCGGAGTCCCCAACAGCTATAAGGCGTCTATTACTTGGGCCGACGGTTGGCGAGGTGGTTCGGTGTCTTTTTATGTGGGTAGCAGAGCGGCAGAAAAGGCGCGACTGTTTGCCGAGGAAGCCGTGGTGCGAAGCCGTCGAAAACTGTCTGCTTTGGGTGTTGAGGATTACCAAGAGCTATGCGTCGAGGTCATCGGTGACGAGAGTCACTATGGTAGCGCAGCGAACACGACTGGCAGCCGGGAAGTTGCGGTGAAAATTGCCGCTCGACATGCTGAAAAGCAGCCGGTAGCCATCCTGTTAAGAGAGTTAACCGGAGCGGCGCTGGGAGCACCAGCCGGGTTGTTTATGTTCGCCGGCGCTCGACCAAAACCGTCGCCAGTGTTTCGCTTATTCTCAACGTTAATCCCCAAGCATGTCGTCGATATACGTATTACGACTGCTGACGAAAGCCATTCATGGACTGATAATCAGAATGTCGATGCTGGGCTACCGTCAGAGCCATGGGTCATCCCACATCCATCGAAAGGTGAGACCTGTATTGATGTACCGCTAGAGCAGTTAGCATGGGCTCGCTCAGGCGACAAAGGCGATAAAGCCAATATTGGCGTGATGGCGCGTCGTCCCGACTACCTTCCGTTCATTGCCGAGGTATTAACCACGGACTATATGCGCGCTCGCTTCGCCCATTTTTTAACCGGCGCAGCAGTCGATCGGCATTATTTGCCAGGACTCAATGCGCTCAATTTTGTGCTTCACAACGCGCTTGGCGGCGGAGGCATGGCGAGCTTGAGAAATGATGCTCAGGGTAAGTGTTACGCCCAGATAATACTCGATACCCCTATATCCATTCCTAAAGCGTTAATTGGAGACGACTAGTTATGCCAGAACTTGTGTCTATGATCCAACCGGCTACAACGGCTTATAATAAAAACCGCGCCAGCATGCTCGGCTACGTTGATCAGCTGCGAGCTCTTGAGCAACGAGCTGTTGATGCATCAAGTAAACGCAATGCCACCTTTGAAAAGCGCGGACAGTTACCGCCTATCGAGCGCCTCAGGCATCTTTTGGATCCCGGCATGCCTTTCTTACGGTTACATACGTTGGCTAATTATTGTGTAGGCGATGCCAATCGAGAAACCAGCATCCCTGGCGCTTCGGTGTTAGTCGGAATAGGTTTCGTCCAAGGCGCCCGGTGCATGATTTGGGTGGATGACTCGGGGATTGCCGCGGGTGCAGCCACCGATCGTTCCGTCGAAATTACCTTATCTATTCAGAATCTCTGTATGCGCCAAAAATTACCACTCATTCACTGTGTCGAAAGCGCAGGCGCCAACTTACTCAAATATCGAGTGGAATTATGGTCGCAGTTTGGCGCGGTTTTTCGCAATTTAGCGCGAATGTCCGCCATGGGCTTGCCGGTGATTTCCGTCCTTCATGGGGGTGCCACCGCTGGTGGTGCCTACATGCCCGGTATGTCAGATTATGTGATTGGCGTTAAAGACAATGGCATGGCAGCACTCGGTGGTGCCGCGCTCGTTAAGGCAGCGACCGGTGAGGAAGCCAATGAGCGCGAGCTGGGTGGTACAGAAATGCACGCCAGCGTATCGGGGTTGGTGGAATATTTAGTCGAAAACGACGCCCATGCCTTGCTAACGGCCCGGGAGCTCGTACGCGCTCTCGACTGGAATAAACGCGCTCATAGCGTTCAGCGTCAAGCGTTTCAACTGCCGACTTATGATGCCGAACAACTGGCAGGCATTGTACCGACCGACCCTAAAACGCCCTATGATTTTAAAGAGGTATTGGCGCGCATTGTCGATGGCTCGGTAATAGATGAATTCAAACCGCGTTACGGCGTGTCAACGGTCTGTTGCCACGCCACCATAACCGGCATTGCGGTAGCGTTCATCGGCAATAATGGGCCCATTGATCCGGCGGGTGCAACCAAGGTGGCTCAGTTTGTGCAGTTATGTGACCAGGCCGATATGCCGCTCATCTTCTGCCACAATACGACCGGTTATATGGTCGGTACCGAATACGAGCGTGCGGGGATGATTAAGCACGGTTCTAAAATGGTTCAAGCGGTAGCGACCGCAAGAATGCCCAAGATTTCACTGCACATTGGCGCCAGCTACGGCGCCGGTAACTATGGCATGTGTGGCTGGTCTTATGAACCTGACTTTTTATTCTCCTGGCCGAGTTCGCGTACTGGCGTGATGGCCGGTCAGAGCGCTGCAAAGACCATGAGTGAGGTGGCGCGCTCAGTTGCTGCTCGGCGAGGGGAAACGCCTTCATCGGAACAGTTAGCCGCACAAGAAGCGCAGTTATGTGCACACTTTGATGCTCAGGAGGACGCTTTCTTTACCTCGGGACGAGCGCTTGATCATGGTGTTATTGATCCGCGAGATACCCGAAAGGTGCTCGCTTTTTGTTTGGAAACCATTATAGAAGGTCGCGGACGTGAGCTTCGTGCGAACAGTTTCGGCGTGGCGAGGATGTAATCGATGACGCTATTAGTTGACACAACCTATATTGAGCTTGAGCACAGCGATGATTGGCTGACGGTGTGGTTCAATCAGCCCGAACGCCGTAATCCTTTGACGGACGACGTGGTTAAAGCGCTCCTTCAAGTCTGTGAGGCGCTCAGAGATAATACCAGTATCAGGGGCTTGACGATTCGCGGACGCGGAGGATTTTTTTGCGCAGGTGGTGATCTCCGAGGATTTCAAGCCATGGCTGATGGCGAGCCAGCGGGGGCTATTGCGACCAGCATTCAGATAGGCCAGTTGCTTGCCCAACTCAATACCTTGCCTCAAGTCACTATCGCACTACTAGAGGGGGCGGCAATGGCGGGAGGACTGGGCCTGGCCTGTTGCTGTGACGTCACTATTGGCACCGCCGATACGCGCTTTGCCTTTACTGAAACCAGTATTGGTATATCGCCAGCTCAAATCGCACGATTTGTCTTGCAAAAATGTGGCTATGCCACGGGGCGACGGCTTATGCTAACAGCCGCTCGTTTCAAGGGTGATGCGGCAAAAGCATTGGGTATTCTCGATCAGGTTGTTGCGGATGGCAGCGCGCTTGACGATGCGGAGCTTGTTATTCGCCGTGATGTGTTGGCCTGCGCGCCCGGCGCCGTTGCAGCCACCAAAACATTAATCACCGAATTGGTGGCTATCCCCGATGCGGAAAAAGTGGCTTTTGCAGCAGACAATTTCACTCGGTGCTTACAAAGTGATGAGGGTGCCGAGGGGGTTGCCTCGTTTTTGGAAAAGCGTAAGCCATGGTGGAACAAGGAGCGTTAATTTATGCCAGTAATCACAACGGTGCTCATTGCCAATCGAGGCGAAATCGCAGTGCGGGTCATCAGAACAGCGAAGGCGATGGGCTTACGCACCGTAGCGGTTTATTCCGACGCGGATCAGGGCGCACTGCACGTCAGAGAGGCAGATGCCGCGGTACCTATTGGTCCCTCAGCAGTTGCCGACTCCTACCTTAATCAAGACGTAATGCTAGCGGCAGCTAGTAAGGCGGGTGCAGATGCCATTCATCCAGGCTATGGTTTTCTATCTGAAAATCAGGCGTTTGCCTTGGGATGCGAAGCAGCAGGTATGGTGTTTATTGGCCCGCCCAATGCTGCAATCGATGTGATGGGGGACAAAGCGCGAGCCAAGCGCACCATGCTAGCAGCAGGGGTCCCGTGTGTACCGGGCTACCAAGGTGATGATCAGACAATGGCGACACTGACTGCCGAGGCAGAGCAGATGGGCATGCCCGTCATGGTCAAAGCGGCCGCGGGTGGTGGCGGTCGTGGTATGCGGTTAGTGGAAGACAGCGAGCGACTACAGGAGGCCATTGAGTTAG